>Ga0315555_1002728_pt1 | contig 12320 bp, 4 predicted proteins | sample SalMarSW160380MG_FD_202113 | JGI IMG/M metagenome (GOLD analysis project Ga0315555, IMG submission 202113) | Salt marsh sediment microbial communities from the Plum Island Ecosystem LTER, Massachusetts, United States - Salt Marsh Sediment SW1603-80 ...
TACATCATCACGCAGGAGATGCGGGCCGTACGCTTCGTGCTGGACAAAGAGAAGGGCAGGATAGTGGTGAAGGCCGCGAGTTCCGGAAGATAACCTCCGTCTCCGTACCCCCGGACGCCGGAAAAGACGTGGGATTAGCCCCACAGCTCCGGGTTTGGACACGTCGAGCCCGCCACAGCGTTGTGCGTGCGTGTGGGTCAGCTGCATGAGATTCTGTACCGCCTCAATATCATCACGCTGTACAGGAAACTGAAAAAATACGGCCTGGAGACGGCGTGAGGAAATGCGATCATGAGGACTGAAGATCGACCCCGCACTAAGGTCAAACTGATATCGGCGATCCTCTTGGCGTTATTCATCGTTGGACTCGGAGCCGGGGGCTATGTGCTGTACCGCGTCGAGTCGCAGAGAATCGGCCTCGAAATGAGCGATCGACTCGCGGCCATCGGCAAATTGAAGGTGGGCCAGATCATTCAGTTGCGGCGAGATTGGCTGGATGACACAACCTCTATTATGAAGAGTCCTTTTTTCAGAAAGGCCACGGAGAGCTGGTTGAAGGATCCCGGCGACCTCGCCCTTCGGGATCCGTTACTGCAACGCCTGGGTGTCGAACTGGAGGGGCAACGGTACTCGGATGCCTTCCTCGCCGACACGGAGGGACGAGTTCTGGTGCACGCCGGAGAGGACCTTGGTCCGCTGGGCACCGCTGAGCTGAAAGCCGTCGCGCAGACCATCGAGGGCAAGCAGCCGGTACTCTCGAACCTCTTCCGAAGCCCCGACGGCAAGATATACCTTGACGCGGTCGCACCGATATCGGATGCCGACGATCGGATTATCGCGGTAGTGATTTTGCGCAGCAGTGCCGCAAAGTCGCTCTATCCGCTCATCCAGTCCTGGCCCATCCCCAGCGACAGTGCCGAGACCCTTCTGGTCCAGCAGGATGGTGATGACGTCGTTTTCCTCAACGACTTGCGCTTCCGGACCGACGCCGCGCTGTCGTTCCGCATCCCGCTGGCCCGCAGCGACCTTCCAGGCGTGCATGCGGCGCTCGGAGAGCAGTGGGTCTTCAAGGGTAAGGACTACCGCGGTGTGGAGGTGTTGGCGGTTCTGCTGTCGGTACCCGGTTCCCCATGGTCCATGGTGGCCAAGGTGGACAGCTTCGAGGTCCTGGCCGAACTGCGCTACCGCGGAGCGGTCATCGCCGTCTTTGTCGTTCTCTTCGTGCTTCTCACCCTGGTCCTGGCCGCCTTTTTCTACCGTCGGCGGCAGGCCGGCCTCTACCGGAAACTCTACGCCGCGCAACAGGAGGAATACAAGGCGGAGGAGAAAGTTCGGGAGAGCGAGGAGCGTTACCGGCAGTTTTTCGAACGAGCTCCCTTTGGAATCGGAATTGCAACTCTGGATGGGAAGGTTTTATCAATAAATGAAGCGATGGAACGTATTACCGGATTCTCGCTTGAGGGGTTAAAAGGTACCAATCTCGCGGACATATACATGAATCCGGATGATAGAGCGGAACTCCTTAGGATCCTGGAAACATCCGAGAGTGTGGTTGACTACCCTGCAATGCTCAAACGGAAAGACGGTACCCGGTACCAAGCCAGCTTAACACTCGGGATTGTGAATCTCGCCGGTCAGCGCGTTCTCCAAACCCTGATACAGGACATCACCGAGCGCAAGCGGACCGAAGAAGCGCTGATCGAGTCACGAGAGCAGCTGCGCGCCCTGGCCGGTCGGCTGGAGGCGGTGCGTGAGGATGAGCATACGCGTATTTCCCGCGAGGTCCACGACGAACTGGGGCAGGCGTTGGCCGTGCTGAAAATGGATCTTGACTGGGTCGCCAGGCGACTGCCGGAAGTGGATGCCGCCGGCCGCGACAGGACCGCATCCATGCTGCACCTGGTTGACGACACGATTGCCAGGGTGAGACGTATCTCCACCGAACTGCGGCCGGGGATGCTCGACGATTTGGGCCTGTTGCCGAGCCTGGAATGGCAGGCGCGTGAGTTTGCCGACCGCACCGGCCTGGAATGCAAGCTGGACTTGGGAGGTGAGGATCTGGTCCTGGAGCCCGGATTGGTGACCACGCTCTTCCGCGTCTCCCAGGAATTGCTGACAAACGTCGCCCGGCACGCCGGCGCTACCTGGTTTCGCCTTGGGATGCACGACGACCCCGACCAGTTGACGCTGATCGTCTCCGACGACGGCCAGGGCATTACCCCAGACCAAGTTTCAAATCCGAAATCGCTGGGATTGTTGGGGATGCGCGAGCGCGTCGGCGCCTGGGGCGGCGATGTGACCTTCCATGGAGTTGCCGGAAAGGGTACGGAGATCACTGTGCGCGTTCCACTCAGGGATCAGGTCCTGAGGACCTCTGATCAGCGACAACTAGAATTCCCGATTCCCCGAATGGGTGATGGCCGTCGAGAGGGTCGTCCGTAGGGGAGGGTATCCAGGGTGGTCCCCGGTCATGAGGATGATCTTGCCTGCCAGCTCGGGGTGTTTATCGATGACGCGGTTCCACATCGACCTGCCGGTGGACAACGGCTGGAAGATCTGAGGCAACGCTGCTGGGCGGGTGAAACCGGGCCTGGGGTGAAGCGCTTGACATTTTTCAAAGCGGAATCGTTACCAGCACCTTGGTCCCCTTGTCGGGAGCACCGTTGATTTGAACCTTACCCCCCATCATTCTGACGCGTTCCCGTATCCCCATTATGCCAAGAGCATGGTGATCGGCAATCTGTTCCTCCGTTATCCCTCTCCCATTGTCTCGAACTTCTAGCTCCAGGCTTTGGGCCCTCTTCCTGAGACATATGCTCACCCTGCTCGCATCCGCGTGCCGGGCGACATTCGTCAGCGTCTCCTGGAATATGCGAAAAATCGCCGTCCTTTTTTCCTCAGTCAACCCCACATTATTCGTACGGACAGCAACGTCGGTCTTGATTTCTGTTCGCTTTTGAAACTCTTCAACCTGCCATTCAATGGCTGCGACCAGACCAATGTCATCCAACAATCCCGGTCTCAGATTTGTGGCTATTCTTCTCACCGTTAGAATGGTTGTATTGATAAAGCTGGTCATCGACTGCAACTTCTCGAGATACGTCTTTTTGTCCTCCGGCGATCTTTTTCTCAGCCAGGCCAGGTCCATTTTTAACGCCGTCAACGCCTGTCCCAAGTCGTCGTGAATCGCCCGGGCAATGCTCGTTCGTTCCTCTTCTCTCGCAGATAGTTGGTGAGCAGCAAGGTGCCTTAACTTTTCTTGTGAGCTTCTAAGTTCATCTTCCACACGCCTGTGCTCGGTAATGTCCTGCATAATGCCGAATATGGTGTCGACTTTCCCGTCAGTGTCCCGTGAGATTTCTCCAGTTTGCTGAATGTGTCTTATCTCCCCATCCGGGCGAATAATTCGGAAATGGTACGCAACGGATTCGGCGGTCGAGAGCATTTGCTTGACTTTTTCCGCATTTTCCGCCCGGTCATCGGGGTGAATCATTGCTTCGATTCCATCGAAAGACGGTATGAATTCCCCTCTCTTCACACCGAATATGCGGAAAAGCTCGTCAGACCATGTCAACGTTCGATTTTTAATATCCCATTCCCAGCTACCCAGATGGCCGATCTCCTGAGCCTTCGCCAGATTCCTCTCGCTCTGACCCAGTGCTTCAGTCGCTCGCGTATTTACAAACCACACACCTAGACTATCTGCGACAATGTCGAGCAGTTGCTGCTCCTCCGGTATCAGAAAGGGTTTGTCGTCGGTGTAGTAGATCTCTATATGCCCGTATGTCTCACCGCTCGTCGTTATCTCAGCGGATAGGCTAGGTGATAATCCATCCCGGTAGTGCTCACCTGCAAATCGTCTTCCACCCAGCTCTATGACAGGAACCGTGATCTCCGGAAATTGCATGGCTGAAGTCAGTTGCCGAACAATCCGATCGCAAAGCCATTCAATAGATAGGTGCTCTTGCATCGCTCGAAGTACCTGATAAAGGCAAATCAATTCCTTCAGCCTCATACCTAATGCGTGCTCTGTCTGTTTGAGTGCCGTGATGTCCGTGGCCAGGGCGAAGAATCCTCTGACCCTCCCCTGTTCGTCGGTATCCGGAAGATAGTTGGCCATCACCCAACGGGCGCCGCCGTGTTTGTAAGGAAGATTGTCTTCAAAGTGGACAGGTCGTCCTGCCAGTGCTTCTTGGATGTGCTTCCTGATCCTATTGTAGACAACCTCACCCAGAACCTGTCTGTAGTGTTTGCCGATGATTTCGCTGCGCGCGATTCCAAACCAATCTTCGTACATCTTGTTGACGTAGCGATAAATTCCGTCCGCGTCCACGTATGAGATCAGTGCCGGAACATTTTCGGTGATGACCCGAATCTCATTTTCATTTCTCCGTAGCTTTTCCGTCGTCTTTTTCGATTCAGTGACGTTCATTATCATTCCCGACATCACATCGCCATCGAGCTTAGCACTGATCATTACATTGATTTCCCCCCCTTCGGCATTCACTAGATCGCATCTGAAATGATCGACCTGCCCATGCTTCCTTAGTAGGCCAATCAGATGTTCCCTGTCTTTGGGATTCTTATATCTTTCCTGAACCTTTTTTAGCTTAAACTCTTCAATAGATTCATTGAATACTCGAGCTAAGTAATTATTTGCATAAATAACCTCTCCTTTGATGTTTGTTTGATAGACACCCACAAGCGCATTTTCAACAAGATCCCGGTATCTGTTCTCCGAATCTTTCAGTGCTTTTTCCGTTCTCTTGCGTTCGGTGATGTCTCTTATGACGCTGACAAAACCCGCTGGATTTCCGCCGGTATCCTTCAGCAGGCCTGCACTTATCTCTGCCTGAAACTCAGAACCATCGGCCCTCACCAACGTAAACTCATCGGTAGCGGTAATTCCTTTTTGGGCGAGCTCTTGCATGCGTGTTGCCGCCTTCTCTTGATCACGGAAAGCGATAAATGCCAGAACGCTCTTGCCTATCAGATTTTTTTTGGGACCTGATCCGTGCATTTGGACTGCTTGCTCATTCAGCTCGGTAATATCCCCTTGTAGGTCGGTAACAACCACCCCGTTAGCTACACATTCGAATATGCGCTGCAGTTCGTCCTCGTTTTGCCCAACCTTGTCCAGGCTTTTCCGCAGCTTCTCTGCCGAAATTTTGTACCGGGCAAGGTTTTTCAGATAATTGTCCAGCTTTCCCTGCTCCAGGTTGCCACCCAACAGGTCTGTTGGTGCTATGTAGTACAGGTTGTCAAAGAATTCCGTACCGATAACTGCAATCGGGTGCGTATATAAAACACTTTGAAGCAGCTCTGGGCTGGATCTTCTCTTATCATATTGGCAAAGCGCCAGACACGGGTTTACCGGAAAAAACTCATTCAGCTTCGCTTCATATTCGATCAGCCTTTCGGAGCCCGGCAGCCCCCTGAGTGCCCAGCTCATTTCTCCCGTTACTCTCAAGGCGGAGAATCCCTGCTCCAGCGCAAGCTGCGTTTCGGCACGAAGCAGGGCGATCATGCTATCCGGATCGAAGACACCTTCCCGTAAATACGTGTCGGCTGAAGTTAATAGAGCTATTTGCTTCTTTTCTAGATACGGCTCTAATTCCAGCCCGTCTTCCCGCAGATAGTCGACAACAGTCTCTGCATTGTGAGCGTCTGTGATATAGATCACTTTCTCGCCGGCTTCGAGCCCGTTTCGGATATATGGGGTCAGCAGAAACCGATGTTCCTCTTCGGTATCATATATCCAGCAGACATGATCTCCGGCTTTTAGGTCGTCGATTTGCAACGCGCGATTAGGGGGGTCCATGGCTTTTCTCCGCTCAGGCGAATACAACCTCCTTCACCCTGATCGTATTATCTCCGTGACAATTTTGACATGTACGGAGATGACTCGGTATCGGGAAAAACCTGATATGTTGTCGTATTTTCCACTAGAGTAAGGATTTGTAGCAATCTATGAGCTCTAAGCTTGATCGGATCATCCCACAACAACCAGCAAACATGCCGTCAATACAAACCACTTCATCTCTTGCCTCTTTGAACTATAGCGGCTGCATTTCGTACCACGGCCTCGGCTCCGAGAGCCCGTTCAATTACTGGCAGCAGTTCTCGCATGCTCTGGCGCTTGAGGATATAAGCCGCTGCCCCTGCCTCCTCGGCTTTTCGGTGGAACTCCGTCCCGTTGTATTGTGAAAGGATAATCACCCGGGCATCCGGGCTGTCCTCCCGGATACGGCGCGTGGCCTCGATCCCGTTCATACCGGGCAGCCGTATGTCCATCAGCACCACGTCCACGGCTTTTCCATGCGCACCATCAGCCTGTATTTTCTGCCCGTTCTCCCCTTGGTCGCGGCAGAACAGCTTTAGAGCCTCCTCGCCGCTGCCCGCCTCCGCGATGGCCAGTCCGGGGAATAGGTCACCAAGCCAGATGGACAGAGCCTCTCGGAGTCCCCTGTCGTCATCGACGATTAGTAGGGTTTTACCGGCGAAACTGTTGGCATCCACCTGGTTGTCAGTCTCTGCACTCATCACCTGCCCTCCCTCGACACTTGAAACATAGCTGTGTCGTGTTTCTTGGATTGTATGGTATAGCGAATCGAGTCCGACGTCTGTCGGATAGTGGAAACAGTTTCTGTAGGAATTGGTAACACCTGCGACCGGGATTTAAAAACTCGCTGAATGTGGTATATTTTATATGGATTTACACGGCTGACACAGTCACAACCTTCTTTGTGAGAAACTCCCTGTTTCTCGCCTTTCTTCATGGGGCCTCTTCAGCCTCAGCGCAAAGCGGACCAGAACGCAGAACACGCACATTCTGCCACGAGGGTGAAGAGGAAAAAATGAAGAAAGACCAAAGCAAGACGAAATCACAACTCATCGAGGAGCTGCGGGAGCTTCGTAAGCGGATCGAAGTCATGGAAAGGCTCATTTCACAACGCGAATCGGAGGTGGCGGCAAGTCCAGGTCAGGAATTGGACAACTCCGGTTTCTTTGAAAGCCTGCCTGTAGGCTACCAGTCACTGGACGAGGAGGCGCGAATCTGCGCTGTCAACACCGCCTGGACGGAGCTCACAGGGTACTCCGAAGCCGAGGCCACCGGTCGCTGGTTTGGTGATTTCGTCGTGGCCGAGGATCGGAAGAGGTTCAACGAGACTTTCGAGATATTCAATGAGACGGGAAATGTTTGCAAGTTCGAGTGTACGCTGAACCACGCCGACGGCTCCCGAGTGATCGTCAACCTTGACTGCAAAATCGGTAGCGATGCCGCGGGTGCCCGCCGCACGCATTGCATCGTCAAGGATATTACCGGACAAAGACAGGCCGAAGCGGATCTGCGGGAGAGCGAAAAGAACTTTCGGCTGATCAGTGAAAACATCCCGGTAGTCGTGTATTCAGCTCTTCCCGATCAAAAATCCACCAACCTCTTCGTTTCCGGACGGATAGAAGAGCTGACCGGATACACCGGGAAGGAGTTTGTACAGGATCCCGACCTCTTCGACCGCATGTTGCATCCGGATGACCGGGAGCGATGCTGGCAGGCTATCCAAACACATAGGCGCGAGAAGGTTCTGTTGGATGTGGAGTACCGTATTGTCAGTAAGGCGGGTGATGAAAAATGGGTACATGACCGTGCCCGACCGAGTTTCGGCGAGAACGGAGAAATCGTTCGAATTGACGGCTACATGGAGGATATCACGGCCCGGAAACACGCTGAGGAACGTCTCGCACTAGAGCAATATAGGCTGTATCAGTATTTCGAGAATCTTCCTTTGTTGGCCTACAATATTTCAGCGGATGGTTCGATCAAGGATTTGAATAATTGTGCTGTCAAAACGCTGGGCTATGATAGCAAGGAGGAGTTGATCGGCAGGTCGGTTATCGAGCTCTATGCTCCCTTATCTCGCGATAGGGCAAAAGCACTGCTCAAGAAATGGAAGAAAAAAGGAAAGCTTTGCAATGAAGAGCTACAGATCGTGACCAAAGACGGAAAAACCCTCGATGTGCTGCTCAATGCTGACATGATCTCTGCCCCGAACGGAGATAATTTGCTCAGCCTGTCGACGCATCTAGATATCAGCGATCGTAAAAAGACGCTCGCCTCGTTGGCCGATCGCGAAGAGAAGTTGAGATTGGTTCTAAGCAGCACGCAGGATCTAATAACTATTGCTGATGCTCGTGCCAAGACTCTTTGGGCGAATGCTGCCTGGAGAGAAAAGTTCGGGCATGAAGGAAAGCGCCGAACCGATCCTTTCAAGGAGTTCCATCCCGCCGACCGCAAACGGGTGGCATCCGCGTGGCAGCGTCTGGTGAACCGGGGCGAAGAGATCCATAATCTCGAGTATCGTTTTCGCGCGGACAGCGGAGATTATCAGACATTTGAGACCACGGTATCCCGCCTGCCGGTTCCGGGGGTGGAAGAACCGAGGTATCTCGTCGTGGCCCATGACATCAGCGCGCGCGTACTGGCAGAGCAGAAGACACGTTTATGCGAGCGGGCGCTGGACGCCTCCGGCAACGGTGTGCTCATTACCGGACCGACGGAAGCGGGCAATCCGACCGTCTACTGCAACCCCGCTTTTGAGAAGTTGACCGGATACACATCCGCGGAAATCTTAGGTCGTAATAACCGGTTCCTGCAGGGCGTCGAAACCGGGCAACCGGGACTTAAAGAGGTACGCGCCGGCCTGGCTGCTGGCCGCGAGGTGCGCACCGTGCTGCGCAACTATCGTAAAGACGGGCAGATGTTCTGGAATAGGCTGGTCATTACCCCGGTCAAGGACGAGAGCGGAAAGGTGACGAACTTCGTTGGTATCATGGAGGACATCTCAGAACAGATGCACGCAGAGGAGGAGCGCACCCGCCTGGTGCACGATCTGTCTAATCGCTCCAAAGAACTTCGGTGTACGTATGGCCTGTTGGACTCCGTCCGTCGGCACAAGTCAATGGAGGATGTCGCCAGGGAGGCAGTCGCCCTCATTCCACCGGCGTTTCAGTACCCCGAGAGCGCCTGCTCCAGGATTCGGTTGGCCGGCGCGGAGTACCGCTCGCAACGCTTCGAGGAGACCGAGTGGCGACTATCGAGCAAAATCATCGTCGGCGGCGAAGAACGCGGCACGGTGGAGGTCTACTATACAGACGAACACCCGGAGTTGGACGAAGGACCGTTTCTGGAAGAGGAGCGCCAACTCGTTGACTGGCTCGCAGGTGTTTTAGGTGAAGCCGAAGAACGACACCAGGCAGGCGCGAAAGTGGCCTATCAGGCGCGGTTGCTGGATGCCGTGGGCCAATCCGTCATCGCGACGGATGCCGAAGGGACAATCCGGTACCTGAACAGGGCCGCCGAGGAACTTTACGGCTGGCCCGCGGGCGAAGCAGTGGGCCGCAATGTGATGGACGTAACGGTCTCCGGCACGAGCCGGGAGCAAGCCACGCACATCACGGGGCGACTCATGAAGGGCTCCTCGTGGTCAGGTGAGTTCATGTGCCGGAAGCGAGACGGGACCCAGTTCCCGGTGTTCGTGACGGACTCCCCCATTGTCGACGATGACGGACAATTGATCGGCATCATCGGAGTCTCGACTGACATCACCGAACGCAAACGGGCGGAAGATGAAATAGCAAAAAGTGAGCAAAAATATCGAAGCCTCATTGAGAAAACAGGTGCAGGAGTAGCAATAACAGATTTGAAAGGAAAGTTCACTTATGTCAATGATTCGCTGTGCAAGATGATCGGCTACTCAACAGATGAAATGATAGGTAAAGCCTTTGCCGGTTTCCTCCATCCAGGTGATAAGAAGAAAATTATGCAGATATTCTTGAATGCAGTTAAAAATCCCGGGAAGAAGGTTGAGTTGGATTTTAGAGTGATCCATAAGAAAGGCCACGAAGTTTATATGAACTCAATCCCTACAGTATTTATCTATAAAGGCAAGGTCCTTGGTTTCACTGCGATTATCACAGACACCACCGTTCGCAGGAAGGCGGAGGAGAAGTTGCGGGAGAGCGAGGAGCGGTACCGGCACCTTTTCGAACGAGCTCCCTTTGGAATCGGAATTGCAACTTTGGATGGGAAGGTTATCGAAATGAATAGAGCGATGGAACTCATTTCCGGATACTCGATTGAGGATTTCAAAGGAGTCACTATCGCCGACTTATATGTGAATCCGAATGATAGAGCGGAATTACTTAGAACCTTGGAAACATCCGGGAGCGTGGTTGATTACTCTACCCTACTCAAACGGAAAGATGGCACTCAATACAACGCCGGTCTGACAATCGGAATTGTGAATATCGCTGGTAGGAACGTTTTCCAAACCCTGACACAAGACATCACCGAGCGCAAGCAGTACGAGGCCATGATCCAATATGAACGGGACCGAGAGCAGGAATACCTGGATATTTCCGGTGTAATAATGCTGGCCATTGATTGTGAAGGAACGGTAACGCTTGTGAATCGAAAGGGATGTGAGATCCTGGGATTGGCCAGGGAAGAGATTCTGGGAAAAAGCTGGTTCGATGATTTTATTCCTTCAGAGGATAGGGGCGGGGTGAAAGCCGTCTTTGAGCAGGTCATGGCGGGAGAAGCATCCCAAGCAGAGTACCACGAAAACAGGATAGTGACGGCGAGTGGAGATATCCGGCAGATCACCTGGCACAACACCGTCTTGAAAGATCCTCGGGACCAGATAGTCGGCACTCTCAGCTCAGGGGAGGATGTTACCGAAGCGCGGGCATTCGAGCAATCGCTGAGAGCCAGCGAGCAAAAGTATCGCATGGTGGTGGAAAGCACTCCGGATGCTGTCATGCTGTTCGATGCAGAGACGCTACGTATCCTCGATGTGAACGAATCGACCAGCCAGTTGTACGGTTACCAACGGGAAGAACTCCTGGGAATGAGGCAAACAGATCTTACATCAGAACCAGAGACGTCGACACTGTCCGTCTCAGACACCTTAACAAAAGGCGTTACACAAATTCCTCTTCGCTATCACAAAAAAAAAGACGGCACAGTGTTTCCGGTCGAAATATCGGGAAGCACATTCGCCATCGGAGAAACGCAGGTGCTTTGCGGCATTGTGCGGGACATCAGCGATCGCCAACGCAAAGAGCACGAGCTGCGCGAGTTGTCGAAACAACTGGCCCGGCTACAGGAGGCCGAGCGTACGCGAATAGCCCGAGAGCTTCACGACCGGCTGGGGCAGTCTCTGACCGCTTTGAGTATCTTTCTGACGGCCGAACGGAATTCACGGAGCGCCGGCGGGCCGGACGGTTTTATAGGGAGGCTGGACGAATGCCTGGAGCTGACAGAAACATTGGGCCGATACACAGAGGACCTGATGAGCGAGCTGCGCCCACCGATGTTGGACGATTACGGGCTCTTATCGGCATTGAATTGGTTCAGCGAGCGGTTCCAGACACTTACCGGTATACGCGTAGAGGTCGAAGGTAGCGAGGAGCTTGAGCGCCTGGGCCAGGAGGCGGAGATAGGGCTTTTCCGGATTGTCCAGGAGGCGTTGACAAACGTTGCCCGGCATGCTGAGGCTACCTCGGTTCGAATCGGCTTGGAGCCTGCACCGGGGGGCGTTACCCTCAGCATCAGAGACGACGGCAAGGGATTCGAGCAATCGGGATGGGACAGAAGAAAGAAACAACGGCATTGGGGGTTGGCAATTATGCGCGAGCGGGCACGAGCTATAGGAGGGCAGCTGTTTGTGGAATCCGAGCCAGGCAAGGGCACCTGCATCACCGTGAAGGTGAGGGCGGGGGGAAAACACGAAGGTGTAGCATGAAGAGCGACGTTGTATTCACGGTTCTGATTGCCGATGATCACGCCATCGTTCGGGACGGTTTGCACATGCTTCTGGAAGACAGAGATGATTTTTCCGTAGTGGGAGAGGCGGAAGACGGCCGTGAAGTGATTCGGCAAGCCCGGGAATCATGTCCGGACGTGGTGGTCATGGATATTGCCATGCCGGAGCTGAATGGCATCGAGGCAACCCGTTTGCTCATCGATGTCTGTCCGAACACGCGGGTGGTGATCTTATCGATGCACGGCAACAAGGAGCATATCTTCCGCGCCCTCAAAGCGGGCGTCCGTGGGTACTTGTTGAAGCGATCCGCCGGTCCCGAGCTGATCAGCGCTCTGCAGGCGGTTTGCCGCGGGCGGAGATACCTGAGCAGACAGATCACCGACGTCGTGATCGACGACTACGTTGACACCGGCAGCGGGGTTCCGGGTAAGGACCCGCTGGCCGCGCTGAGCATACGCGAGCGGGAAGTGCTTCAGCTCGTCGCCGAAGGTC
>Ga0315555_1002729_pt1 | contig 12319 bp, 13 predicted proteins | sample SalMarSW160380MG_FD_202113 | JGI IMG/M metagenome (GOLD analysis project Ga0315555, IMG submission 202113) | Salt marsh sediment microbial communities from the Plum Island Ecosystem LTER, Massachusetts, United States - Salt Marsh Sediment SW1603-80 ...
CGAGTATGAAAGCCGGGCTGGTTTATGACCCAATCTATTTGGAACACGATACCGGTGACCACGTGGAGAATTCTCAGAGGCTGGTGGCTGTGATGTCCTATTTGAAGGAGACCGGAATTAAAGAGAAACTCACCTGTCTGCCTGCGCGTCCCGCCTTGCTAGAGGAGCTAGAGATGATACATGCGATGGAGTACATCTCCTATGTTAAGAGCAAGGCGGAAAAAGGTGGTGGTTGGCTTGACCCTGATACCGTAATGTCTCCGAAGTCTTACGAAGCAGCCTTATATGCTGCTGGTGGGCTTATGGTGGCTGTAGAAGCGGTGATGAAGGGGGAGGTGGATAACGCCTTTGCTCTGGTTAGACCACCAGGGCACCATGCCATTCATGATCGAGCAATGGGCTTCTGCATTTTCAATAATATGGCAATCGCCGCTAGATTTGCCCTGAGCAAGTTCAAACTAAACCGTATTCTTATCGCTGATTTTGATGTCCATCATGGCAATGGGACTCAGGATGCTTTTTATGCCTACCCCAAAGTCCTTTACTTCTCCACCCATCAGTATCCCTTTTATCCCGGGACAGGATGGATGGATGAAACTGGAACAGGTGAAGGAGAAGGAACTACGGTTAACTTCCCCATGGCCGCTGGCTGGGGTGATGAGGAATACCTGAGAGCTTTCAACGAGGTCTTGGTTCCGGTAGCCCGGAGATTTCAGCCAGAGCTTATCCTGGTTTCTGCTGGCTTCGATGCTCATTGGGCTGACTATCTGGCTATGATGCGGGTAAGCGTTACAGGTTTTGCTCAAATGGTAATGATATTGAAAGAACTGGCCGCCGAACTATGCCAGGGACGTCTCGTTTTTACTCTGGAAGGTGGCTATAATCTTCAAGTAGTTAACTCTTCCATAAAAGCTGCCTTTGATGTACTTCTAGGTAATTCAGAGATAGATGACCCTTTGGGGAAAGCATCAATGGCAAGAAAGCCCGAGGGATTTGACGAACATATCGAGGCAGTAAAGAGAATACACCATATTCGGTGATAGCTCTCAGCATACAACTATTATGCAGTTCTCTTAGCGAAGGGCAGAAGTGCCCTCCACTCCTTCTTTTCCCACACCACCAGAAGCTGGCTGGAGATGCAGACAGAGCTGTAGGTGCCGATGATAATGCCGAGGAGCAGCACCAGAACGAAATAGTGTATGGTAGCTCCGCCAAAAAGGAACAGAGCCAGGATGACGAAGAGTGTGGTTAGGCTGGTATTTAATGAGCGTCCCAGCGTTTCCACAATGCTGGAATTTACTGTCGTGGCAAAATCGGGGCTAATATGCCTTGATACATTTTCCCGAATGCGGTCAAAGATAACCACAGTGTTATTGATGCTGTAACCGACAACGGCAAGCAGTCCGGTGATAAACAGGGCATCAATCTCCACCCCGGCAAGCCAACCCAGGATGGAGAAAATGCCTACTATTATGAACACATCGTGGATAAGGGCGATGACAGCGCAGGTACCCCATCGAAAGGGGCTGGGCATGCGGCGGAATGCCCAGACAATGTAAAGCAGCATAGCCACAGCAGCTATTATTACGGCAATGATAGCATTGTGTGCTGTTTCCGTGCCTACCGCAGGTGGAACTGAATAAAATGCAATTATTTCAACCTGGGAATCCAATTTCTTCACGAGTTCTTTTGCCAGCTCGTCGGCTTCTTCTGACGTTATTTGCCTAATGTGGATGCGGAAATTGCCCTCTCCTTCGGGTTGAGGTGTTATCTTGCCATATCCCAACTCGTCTATTGCCTGAGCCAGCGGGCTTTGCTCGACAGGGGGGCTGAATTGAAGAGTCATAGATGTACCGCTGGCAAAATCAGTTCCCAGCTTCAAGCCAAAAACGGCCAGCGAAATTATCCCGGCAACAATAAGTATCCCTGAAATAAGGAAAAACCACTGCTTCTTACTGACAAGGTCTATCATCTCAGGTTCCTCGCTTCGTTGCGACTGGCGTTACTCCATAAGCTGCCAGATTTTTAACCACCCGGCTGCCTATAATCAGGCGGAGGAAGGTTCTGGTAATAACGATGGCTGTGAACATGGATAAAGCCACACCGATAAGCAAGGTCAGGGCAAATCCACTAACCATGGGGGCACTCAAGGTTTTCGTGGTTCCAAGCCAGATAAGTATGATACAGGCAATGAAGGTGGTGATGTTGCTATCTCTGATAGCGGTCCAGGCGCGGTTGAACCCAGCCTCAACGGCAGCACCTAAGCTGCGCCCCCCTCGCAGTTCCTCCTTCATGCGCTCAAAGATAAGGACGTTGGCATCTACGGCCATGCCCACTGACAGGATAAAGCCAGCGATGCCAGGCAGAGTCAAGGTCACAGGGATGAGCTTGAAAATAGCTAAAAGCACCACGCCGTAAACCCCTAAGCTGAGGCAGGCGACGAAGCCTGGTAGACGGTAGTAAACAAGCATGAATATCAACAACAACACTATCCCAATCTCTGCCGCTAATATGCTCCTCTTGATGTTCTCAGCCCCTAAGGTAGGTCTCGTAGTTCCTTCCAAATAGGGGATATTGGGCTCAAATACCTGGGACCCCTCTTTTTCGACCCACCTCCCTAAGGGGACTGGGATACGCCCAGCGTTGAGCAATCGAGATAATTCATTGGCATCAGCAAGGCTCAGCCCTTCAATTTGTCCTTTGTCTTCTATCACCGCCCGAACCACCGGAGCGATGATGTGACCATCTGCGCCCCGGAGTGGCTCATCACCCAAGTAGATAGCTAGCTGTTTTTCGAGAAGGCGGGTTGTTATTTGTTTGGAAAGCTGCGCTCCCGTTGCATCCCACTCAAATATTAATAACGGGCTGCCCAACTGGTTTACAGTAACGGAAGTGTTTTCCTTAAAATATCTACTGCTAAGGGTTAATTCTTCGCCATTCACCGTTCCTGTAGCAGGAATCCAATTTCCTCCGGCATCCAACTCTCGGAATTCAAGCAAGGAAACACGTCCCACCATCTCTTTAGCTTTCTCAGTTTCACTGACACCGGGTAATGAGATGGCAATGTTATATTCCTCCCCTTGTTTCTGTATTTCGATGGTGGGCTCAGTGATGCCCAAGGCGTTGATACGCCTTTCTATAACCCCCTTCACACCTTTCATAATTTCATCTCTGTTCGCAGGCTCGATATCACTGACATCAGCCTGATAAACCAGGTAGATGCCGCCTTTGAGGTCAAGCCCCAGCCTTAGTCCTTCTCTGCCGAAAACATTCCTATCCAGCGGGACTATGGACCATAAAGCAAAGCCAAACAGAGCAAGGATAAAAATTAATAAGTAAACGTTTCTACTTCTCAATTTAGTCTACCTTTGTGTTAGGGATTGTTTTCACCCCAGAATTCCGGGATTTTCGGGAAACTCTTGTTTGCTGCTTGCTCACAGCCGACAGCTCCCTTCGAACCAAGGCTAATGCTTCTTCTCTGGTGCTTAACTCACCGCTGGCATGAGCCTCGTTGACCATGGCGAGGAGTTTGCCAATCAATGGTCCCGGTGCTAAGTCAAAGTTGTTCATTATATCATGGCCATCAATGAGTTTCACCGGCAAGATTTTGGCTTGCTGCTTGTTATGCTCTGCCAGTATGTAGTTTATTAATTGGCAATTTTTTCCCCATTCCTCCATAGATACCAGGGGACCACGGCTGGCCAGATAATCGGCTAAAGCCAGAACTAGAATATCGATGCCGGCGTCGCCGGTATCCCGAAAGTAGCGATAAATTGCCCGTTGGGTAGGAAATCCCTCATTTGCCATCTGAACTGGGCGGAGATGATGATAGACAAGGCTTTCCACCAGTCTTATTTCTCGATTGCTAAATCGCAACCGTTCCAGAATGTTCGCAGTCATAGCTGCTCCTTGTTTGGTATGCCCTAAAAATCTGGCTCTACCTGTATCATCCATAGACTTTGTCATTGGTTTAGCAATATCGTGGAATAGCCCAGCTAACTTGAGTAGAACCTTATGGTTACTTCCGCTGGAAACTTCCTGGGACAAATGTCTGTCTATTGTGTCAGACCAGGGAACAGTAGACAGCATATCGTCGTTGCTGTACTCCCAATCGCTTTCTCTAATGAGGAATTCTATGGCAGCTACGGTCTGTAAAGAGTGTTCGAAGACATCCCAGAAATGCACTGTTGGTTGCTCTACTCCCTTGCTCTCTGCTAGCTCGGGGATTAGAGCGAGAAGTAAGCCAAGTGTATCCAAGTATCTCAGATAGTAAGCAGCCCGTGGCAGAGTGAGCAAACGAAGCAATTCTTCTCTAACCCTCTCCCCCGAGACTTCCGTGATAGCCTGGGAATAGCGGCGAATTAAAGATTCCGTCTTTGGCTCTATAGTGAAATCAAGCTCGGCAGCCAACCTCACTGCCCGCAAGAGTCTAGCGGCATCAGCTTCAAATATTTGCTCGCTTACCCCCCGCACTATTTTATCTCTCAAATCTTCCCTACCGGAAAAGGGGTCGATAAGCTTCAAGGGGGATTGCTTTTCAGTTAAAAGCCTTGCCGATTTTCGGGAACTCGTAGTGGTGGCCGTGCTGGCGGCGACAAAATGGCTGAGTTCCAGAGCCATGGCATTTATGGTGAAATCGCGGCGGGCAAGATCAGATTCAATATCTCCGGTAAAAGGAGAGAAATCAAAATGCCACTCTGCACCACGCAATTCTTGGTTTTGTGAAGTACCTCCTGGCTGCTCATCTTCAATCACCACCACTCTAGCTATGTTGTTGACATCATTGAGGAGCACAAATTTGCCTCCTATTTCTCCGGCTACTTTCCGAGCTATGGCTATGGCGGCACCGCTTACAGCAATATCTATATCGTTGGTCTCTCTTCTCAAAAGCCAATCACGGATGAAGCCACCAACGATATAGCCTTGCTTTTTCTGGATAGCTAACAGGTGGGATATCTTAGCCAGGGTGGCAGGTAAATTGCCGCTTTTGATGAAGGACATGACAGCGAATTATAGTTTGTGGCAGCAAGCATTGTAAAGGTTTAGTTGTGGGGTAGGGATGGTGGGTCCCCTTTCACCTTTGCACGGAGGCAGAATATCAGCTAATTGCCCTGGCAGCGCTTAACCTTCTCAAGATGATGAGGTTTACCAGGTATGTGAAACTTCTATAGCTTTGTAGCGTTGGTTTCTACTTGTTCTAATACCCAGGAGCACCACCTTTCTATTCCCTCGCTGGTCTTGCAGGAAAGTTGGAAAACCTCGGCTTTAGGATTTAGTCCTTCGATGGAACGGCGAAAGGTAGCAATATCGAAATCAACATGGGGAAGAAGGTCCATCTTATTTATTACCACAGCATCTGCATCGATAAAAATCAGGGGATATTTAGTGGGTTTATCATCTCCTTCAGGCAGACTGGAAATCACTACTCGTTTGTGTTCTCCCAGGGTAAATTCGGAGGGGCAAATGAGATTGCCTACATTCTCGATTAAGAGTAGGTCTATGTTATCCAGGGGCATGTCCTTTAGAGCTGACTCAATCATGGCAGCCATCAAAGAACAACTTTCCGGCATATTTCGGGTATTTATTTGAACTACTGCTTTTGCCTCGCTCTGTACTTTCTCAGCATCTACTGTGGAAGCAACATCGCCTTCGATAACAGCTATGTTCAGCCTGCCTTTCAGCCTCGTCAAAATTTGTAGAATAAGACTCGTCTTGCCAGCACCTGGAGCTGACATAATGTTAATAGCAAAAACCTTGTGGTTATCCAGCAGTTGCTGATTTCGGCTAGCTATGGTCTCATTAGCCTCCAGAACGTTCTGGATAACTTCTATTCTTTTCATTCTACTTCCATGCTTTCGACATAGAGCTCCCGTCCCTTGGATATTTCTACGCTCTGTCCCTGGCATTTAGGGCAAGACCATAGAGTATCTTGGGGGTGGAAAATCGTGGAACAACTCCGACAATGCAATTGAGCTGGTACTAATTCAAAGTGGAGTACTGCTCCTTGAGCGATGGTATCTTTGCTAAGAGAATCGAAATAAAACTGAATGCAATCGGGGACAAATCCTGACATTTCGCCAATTACTAAGTTAATTTGGATGACCTTGCTAGCTTGAGCCTCACCAGCTTTGGCTAAAGCAATATTAACTATGTTTTCAGTTACTCCCAATTCGTGCATTTAATGAAACAAAGCAAGCTGCTATATTGTAGACTACTCCCTGCTTTAATTTCAATCCAGCGAAAGGTTCCAGTTTGGGTACCGCGATACGATAAAACCTGTTATTTGCCTAAACTTATGTATTTTTAGATTTCGATTCTCCAATCGTGGGAGTATATGTTAAACCTTTTGGAACTGGCAAATCCTATGAGTGTTATCCCGTATTTATTGGCTTCTTTTATAGCTAGGTCCGTGGGGGCAGCGATGCTTACAACTATTGGTATTTCGCAGAAGATAGCCTTTCTGATTGTGGAAGCCGTTTGCCGGCAAGAGCTAACCAGGGAGCTATTCGATAAATTGATTCCGTCTCTAATTGCCAGGCCGATGGCTTTATCTATGGCGCAATGCCTACTTATATCCTCGACAAAAATCTCCTTATCCTCACAGATCCCAATAACATGTGTGCAGCCAGTCTTTTGGTATAAGAAACTGTTTTCGTTTAGCGATTCTATCAGATCAAAAACTTCACTCTTGGTTCGCTTTTTCTGAGAATCACAGTTTCTGGGAGTCTTTACTAACTCTCTGGAAATGTTCACCTCAAACTCACTTCTCCCGAGCTTCTTGAGCCGGGGCAAAGAAGGGTCTATGCCTCTTGATTTCAAATTGCCAGCTATCATCTCTTCTAGGTCGACGGGAATGCAGTAGAATTTATGAATTTCTCCATTGAGCTTAACGATAATCTCTTCTTCATGGACAAGCTCATCTGTCTTCCTCCGCTTACCATCTTTGGAAATTTCTAAAATTTCTATTTCGATACTTCTTTTCCCCATGATTTGTGGAAGTCCTTTATATCGTCTATTATGCTTCTGCAAGCATCGAAAGCTGGTTCTCTGTGAGAGGCGGAAACTGCTACTAATACAATGTTCTCTGATATGCCTAAGAAACCCACTCGATGTGCTATCGCTACATCCTCGACATCAAATTTGCCGATTGCTCTTTTTCCTATCTCCTCTAGTTTCCGGACAGCGTGGTTATCGTCCTTAAATTCCAGTCCAAGTCCTCCAGGGAATTCACGTACAGTGCCTAGATAAATTGATATTGCCCCTATTTTGGGGTCCTTCATCTTCTTGATTATCTCATCGACGGAGAAATCTTCTCTTCTTATCTCAATCATCTCGGCTCACCAATTTGATTACATGTTTGGGATTTATTTTCACAGGCTGGTCATTTGGTGTTCTCTTAATGCGGGCTCTTTGCAGTTTCTCGCTGGGGGAGCTATATTTGGCAGGTGTCACAACTTGTGGCAGAGCATGAGCTACAAGAGGAACTTCCCCCGATCGGGGTAGATGGCCCTGCACTGCTTTTAGAAAAAGAAGCGAAAGAGGAGAATATTCGTTTTGCGCCATTGTGACAGCGAGGGCAAGAGGCGTTTTCGTTTGCTTGGATTTGGTGGCGAAGTGATTCAAACTTAAAGTTGCAATTAGGACAAAAATATTCATAGATGGGCATTTTTAATCCTTTTCTTTATCAAAAGCTCTTAGGAATACGTCAGGGACTTGAGGGATCTGGGCATCGATCCATCTTTTGAGGCAAATCGAGGAGCAGAAATTGTAATGCTCGACTACCTTTGGCCCTTTCCATCGTGAAACCATGAGCCAACCATTGAGCACCTCGCATGGTCGCTCCTCTCCACTACATTCTACTCTTTCACCACAAGAATGGCATATAAAATATTCCCGACGCATTTAAGTGTCCAGCCTGATTTGTTTTTTATCACCTTCCTGGAATACAGCCATGGATTAGACGGCCACCACCTCCTTAACTTCAGGCACCTGTTCCTTTAGCACCCGTTCAATTCCATCCCTCAATGTCATAGTTGACATGGGGCAGCCACTGCAAGCACCGGTCAGCTTTAATGTCACAACTCCATCCTTGACATCTATTAGTTGGACATCCCCTCCATCGGCTAGCAATGCCGGTCTCACTTGTTCCAGGGCTGCTTGTACCTTTTCTCGCATTTCTACCTCCTTGCTTTGTTAAATATAGAGCTAAAACTGCCTATTGTCAAATTAAACTGAACTTTAAGCACCGGCCTGCTCTCGGGCAGTATTATCACCGAACTAGTTTGTCCTCAGGGAAGTTGGTATAGGAGACAAAGATAATCTATAATACAGTTTTGGGAGTTTACCGCATGATCTCTGTGGAAGAAGCCCTCGAGAAGGTTTTGAACTATGTTGAGGTTCTTGAGCCCGAGCGGAAGCCTATTCTGGACTGTCTGGGACAGGTTCTGGCTGAGGATGTCTATTCCACTATAGATATTCCCCCGCTGGATAATTCTGCTATGGATGGTTATGCCCTGCGAGCCAAAGATACTCGTGGGGCCTGTGAATCATCACCGAGATATTTAGTCGTGGTTGGAGAAGTTGCTGCCGGGTCTATGCCTACAAAAGAGGTCAGGCCGGGGATGACTATCCGCATTATGACGGGAGCGCCATTGCCTGAAGGGGCTGATGCCGTGGTTCGATTTGAGGATACCGATGAAGTAAACCGCAAATCATCCGGTGGTGACCTTTCGCAAATCGGCATATTGTGCCAGGCGAAGAAGGGATTGAATGTCCGGGGTAGAGGCGAGGACATTGCCAGGGGAGATTTGATTCTTAAAAAAGGCAAGGTGCTTCGTCCCCAAGAGATAGGGGTGCTGGCTTCCCTGGGGCGCTCAACTGCGCTGGTTATCCGTCGGCCGATTGTGGCCATTCTAGCTACGGGAGACGAGCTTATTGGTGTTGACCAGCCATTGGCTCCCGGTAAGATTCATGATAGCAATAACTATGCCATTGCCGCCGAAGTCTCTCGCTATGGTGGGATCCCCAAAATCCTGGGCATAGGGCGCGATTCGGTTCAGTCTCTGACCAAGAAAATCTATGAGGGTTTGGATGCAGATGTGCTTATTACCTCCGGCGGTGTGTCTAAGGGAGACTACGATATAGTAAAGGATGTCCTGGCAGAGCATGGGGAGGTTGGCTTCTGGACGGTTTGTATGAAGCCCGGAAAACCGCTTGCCTTTGGGGTTATTAAAAAGACAGGAGGAGGGAGGGAGAAGAAGGTGCCTCATTTGGGATTGCCGGGCAATCCCGTCAGTTCCATGGTTACCTTTGAACAATTCGCCCGTCCTGCGATATTAAAGATGATGGGGAAGAAAATTCTGGCAAAGCCAGTTATTCGAGCTATTATCGAGGATGATGTTGTGGATACTGATGGCCGCCGCCTCTTTGCCAGGGTAAGTGTAACCAAGCGTGGTGGTCAATATTATGCCTCCGTCACCGGTCCCCAGGGCTCGGGAATCCTTACATCCATGGCCAAGTCCAACGGGTTGGCTGTTATCCCCGAAAATAGCAAGGGAGTTAAGGCCGGAGACATGGTCGAGGTGCAGATGTTGGATTGGGGAGAGGAACAAGGCGATGTGAAAACATTGCCGGTTGTTTCAATCGTGGGCAAATCGCAATCTGGCAAAACAGTGCTTATGGAGCAACTTATTGCCGAGTTTAAAAGAAGAGGATATAAAGTCGCTGCCTTAAAGCATAGTCGAGGTGGGATGGAAATAGACCAGCCTGGAAAAGATAGCTGGAGGTTTGCTCAAGCGGGCAGCGATGCAGTGCTTATTAGCTCGCCTGATAAACTCGCCTTTATTAAAAGGGTGGACCACGACCTTGATATTGAGGAAATTCTGCCCTTTGTTGGCTCTGAATTCGACCTCGTCCTTGTCGAAGGATTCAAGAAAAGCAAGACTCCTAAGCTCGAAGTGCATCGAAAAGGACTCGGAGATGACTTATTGTGTTCTCCCGAGGAACTTTCGGCCGTTGTTACTGACGGGTCACTGGATACTGATATACCTCAGCTTCCATGGGGTGATACAGTAACAGTGGCTGATTTCATAGAAAAGAATTTTCTGAGAACTGTAAGCTGACAGTGGTGAAGAAAATGTTTAAAGTAGGGATATTGACCATCAGTGATAAGGGCTCAAGAGGGGAGCGTCAGGATAAAAGCGGAGAGGCTATTCGCGAAATCCTCTCCAGCATGGATGTTCGCATTGTAAATTACGATATCATTCCTGATGAGAAGGAGCTTATTGTTGAAAAGCTGGTTAAGTGGGTAGATGAAGACGATTTAGACGTGCTCATCACCACGGGTGGAACGGGACTTACTCCTAGAGATGTTACTCCGGAGGCGACTCTTGCCGTGGTAGATAGAATTGTCCCCGGTTTTGCCGAGGCGATGAGGGCTGAGAGCCTGAAGAAAACCCCCATGGCCATGCTCAGTCGAGCAGTCGTGGGCACTCGTGGGAAATGCTTAATTATCAACCTGCCGGGAAGCACCAAGGCAGTACACGAATGCCTTCAAGTGATATTACCGGCTCTGCCTCATGCTGTGGAAACGCTTAAAGGCCAAGCAGGCGAGTGTGGCATAGCCGAAGCTTAAGTTCAGGATATGTCTCCAGCCTGCCGTATCTATGGGTACTCAACCACGTAAATCCCGACACAGTTTTCCTTGTCATTCTGAGCCTTCCGCCTAATGTCATTGCGAGCGTAGCGAAGCAATCCTATACCCCTCCACGAGATTGCTTCGGGGCTTCGCCCCTAGCAATGACGAAGGGAATATGTCATTGCAAGCCGATTAGATTTTAGATGATTTAAATCGACTGGGTGTTTTAATATTTTGAAGATGATATACTACAAGAGCCATGTCTCAATCTTATGTTTGCCAGTTACTGCGGGGTGTCGTGGAGCCTTTGTTGCTTTTTATTATAGGCGAATTACCCATACATGGTTATGAGATTGCTAGGGAACTGGAGCGGAGGAGCGAAGGCTACTTTAATCTTACGGCAAGCACCCTTTACTCCGCATTACGCCGTTTGGAGAGCAGAGGTCTTGTGTCAAGCTCGTGGCAGTACATCGCTAAGCAAAAGCGCCGATGTTATGAGTTGACGGAGAAAGGCCGTCAGATTCTGGCTGAAGAATTAGCTCAATGGGAGAAGTTTCTTGGTGCTACCGACAGAGTTATAGACAGCCAGTGAAGTGGAAATTCAAATCTTAGGGGCCCATCAGCTCGAGTTAAAAGGGGCACGTTTAACTTCTCTATTGATTGATGGTACTTTGGTTGTAGATGCTGGTGGACTTACCTCTGCCCTTTCTCTGCCCGAACAGAAAAAGATAAAAACCGTTTTGCTTACCCATCACCACTTTGACCATACTCGGGACCTAGTTACTCTGGCAGCCAACGCTGGCTATTACTGGCAGGGGCAGCTGAAGGTCTATGCTCTGCGCTACACGCTTGATATTGTCACTAACTGCCTTCTTGACGGCAAGATGTATGCCAATTTTCTTGAATATCCCAGTAAGGAGAAACCGACTCTCATACTTGAGGCTATTGAGCCTTATAGCAGGAAAACCATTGCTGGTTATGATGTTTTAGCAGTGCCGGTAAAACATTCCGTACCTACTGTTGGCTATCAAATCACCTCTTCGGATGTCCAGCACTCAAACGAGTTGAGTGCTGGATTGTTTTACACCAGCGATACCACAGTGGGAATATCTGATTGCTGGCAGCATATTTCCCCTCAGTTGCTTATTGCTGAAGTTATCGGACCTAATAAGTATGGAGATTGGCTCAAGAAAGCTGGTCATCTTTCCGCAGAGCTTTTGAAGGAAGAGCTTACTCAATTTCGCCAACTCAAAGGGTATTTACCTCGCGTCATCGTTATCCATATCGGGAACCTTTTTGAGCAGGAGATTAAGGAAGAAGTGGCCCAGGTGGCTCAGGAACTAGAAGCAGATATAAGCCTGGGCTATGAAGACATGAAAATTACCTTGTAAGCACCCATAGCATCTACTGCTATTCTTTCCTACTGGCAAGTATTTATGGCTCGTGTCTCAGGGCCGGCGCCATGGCAAGAGTCGTCATGGCGCCAGCCATTTTTTCAGGCTACCTTGGGCAGTTCAAGCTGGGCCTTCCTTACTTCTTCCTCAGGATAGGCATAATCCTGAAGTTTACCCGATAGGTAGGCATCATAGGCAGCCAGGTCAAAATGCCCGTGCCCGCTATGGGCTATCAGGATGGTCTTTGATTTACCTTCTTTCTTACACTTTAGGGCTTCATCAATAGCTA
>Ga0315555_1002730_pt1 | contig 12319 bp, 6 predicted proteins | sample SalMarSW160380MG_FD_202113 | JGI IMG/M metagenome (GOLD analysis project Ga0315555, IMG submission 202113) | Salt marsh sediment microbial communities from the Plum Island Ecosystem LTER, Massachusetts, United States - Salt Marsh Sediment SW1603-80 ...
GCATCGGGTCACGGCCGTTTTCACGGCGGTACCGTTCGAGGAAAAAGTTTGCTAGACCGGGAATGTCCTCGTGCCGCGAGCGGAGTGGGGGGAGGCTTAAGGCGATTACCGAAACGCGATAGAAAAGGTCTTCGCGGAACGAACCCTTTTTGACAAGGTCACGAAGGTTGCGGTGGGTGGCGGCGATTATGCGGACGTTGATCTCGATCTGACGACTTCCGCCAACACGTTCGATCACCCGTTCCTGCAGGACACGAAGCAGTTTCGTCTGCACGGCGAGCGACAAATCACCGATCTCGTCGAGAAAAAAAGTTCCTCTCTGCGCCTGCTCAAAACGTCCTATCCTGCGCGACGAAGCTCCGGTGAACGCTCCTTTTTCGTGGCCGAAGAGTTCCGACTCGATCAGGCTCTCAGGCAGGGCGGCGCAGTTGACTGCAATCCACGGTCTCGTCGAGCGCGGACTGTGCTGGTGGATGGTTTTCGCCAGCAACTCTTTCCCCGTGCCCGACTCGCCGGAGATCAGCACGGTGGACGGTGCTTTTGCCACCCGTTCGATGGCGGTGCGGAAGACGTTCGCCGTTTCTGCGTTTCGAGAGAGGTATTGTGTATAGGAGACCTCTACTGCCTGGGGGTCTCGCTCTTTCTGCTCTGGTGCGGGTTGACCCAGGGAGACGGCGATCACGGTCTCGACAAAACTGTCAATGTCCTCTCCCTTGACGGCATAGGCGCGCACGCCCATCTGGGCGAGGGCGAACGCGTCATCCACGCGCCCCCACCGGGTGTAGACGAAGACCGGGAAGGCGGGCAGCGCTGTCGAAAGCTGTTCAACCAGCTCGAGTCCGCCCAGGTTTCCCCCAAGGCGGAGCTCCGTGATCAAACTGTCCAGGTCTCCGCTCTTCACGATCGAGAGCGCCTCTTCGCCGTCTGTCGTGACGGTGACTTTCGCCTCCGCGCGTTCCAGCCGCTGTTGAAGCGACTCGATGTCGCCGGGATGAAGATCGACGATGAGGATATGCAATGGCATCGTTCCAGGCCTTTGTCCGGGAGATGTCTTCGTGCGAAAGGTACACCAATCCCGCAGGCGGCTGCACACTCCCCCACATCATCTCTATCGGCGCGCGGACTCGATTTCTTCAGGCTTAGCTTCTAAAAAACAGTATGCTTGTTGGATGAAGTGTTGGGGCCGGGCTGTGATTACAGCGGCACGCGGGACGGTTCGAGGAACGTGTGTCGGCTCTGAGGAAGGTTGCGCCCCACACGCCTGGAGGTCATTTTCAGTGTCCCACACGGACCGAATTCATCGTGGAGGCCTGTTATGTCTGTCCCAATTGAATTGCTTCAGGAGAGAATCGACCGCGTTCAGCGTGCGTTGCGCGATAGCTACGCCGCGCCGATGCTCGTTACGGACCCGGCGAACGTCGGCTGGCTCTCGGGGATCCCTGCCGATTTCCAGAAGGACGCGCGGATGCTGTTGACTCCGGAGTCAGCCTGGTTCATTACAGACGGCCGTTACGAGAACCGCGTTCCCGACATCCCGGGAGTCGAGACCTACATCTGGGGAGCGAAACATCTCCACCTCTACCCGGAGCTGAAGGACCTGCTCGGAAGCGCGAAAACGCTGGTGGTTGATGTCAAGGGTTTGCCGATCGATATCTACAGCGCGCTTCCCGAAATGCTCGGCGTGAAGAACATCGAGGCACCCTCCGGCTTTCTTGATCGTCTGCGTATGATCAAAGGAGCCCGCGAGTTGGTGTTGATTCGAGAGGCGCTCGAAATCGCGATAGGCGCGTTCCGCTGGTCGGTGAACGAATGGCTTCCCGAGAACATGGCGGCAAAGACGGATATGGACTACCGCGACGCGTTCGAAGCCCATTGCGACGAGATGGGCGGCGAAGGGATGTCGTTTGAAACTATTGTTGCGATGGACCTCGACGGCGACACGCCGCATCCCGACATGACCCGAAACCCGCGTCCACTTCGTGACGGCACGACGATACTTGTGGATTGGGGCATCAATTACAAGGGGGTCTGCACCGACCTAACCCGAATGGTGCTGCTCGGGCGGGACGAATTGCCCGCCGAGATTGTTCCTCTTCGCGACCTGCAGGTCGTGTGGATGAAGGATGTGATCGCGGAGCTGCTTCCGGGAAAGCCCGCATGGGAGGCCGGGATGAAGTATGTGGAGGGAATGAAGGCCGCCGGTATCGAGCGTCCGTTCCACGGCGCCGGCCACGGCACGGGAGGTGCGTACGTTCATGAACTGCCGCGGGTCAGTATGAAACCCGAAGGACAGGACGATTTTGGCATCCCCTTCGGCCCAAGCATCGTGCTCGAGCCCGGGATGATTGTGACCAGTGAACCGGGGATGTATAAAAAAGGGGTCGGCGCGTATCGAACCGAAAACATGGTGTTGATTACAGCCGAAGGCCACGAAATCATGGACGAAAGCCTTACCCTCGAACCGCTTGTCGCAAAACAGAAGTAATGGACCGCGAAAACCTGGCGTTGTACATCGCCTCGGACAATAATGTTCCGGGGTGATTCTTTACGGGGGTCTCGCGATCAAGGGGCGTCTCGTTGTACGCTTCGCCGTCGCGCGAGTACCTTGCAACAGAGGGCACAGAGAGCGACGGAAAGAAGTGTAGAGCATGACGTTTCTGAACACAGGACTGCTGTTTGGACTGGCGCTGGTGGGAGTGCCGCTGCTGCTGCACCTGTTGGCGCGGCGGCGGTTGCGCCCTGTGCCTTTTTCCACACTCACCTTCCTTGAAAAAATCCAGATCAGCCGGACGAAAAAGCTTCGTCTTCGCCAGTGGCTGCTGCTCCTGCTGCGCACGCTGGCGGTCCTTTTCCTTGCGCTAGCGTTCCTGCGCCCCGCTGTTCGTGGACTCGCGGCGGGATCAGCGGACAGCGAAACGGCGGTTCTTCTCGACCTCTCGGCATCAATGGCGGCACGGGATGGTCATTCAATCAGCTCACTGGAGCATGCGCGAGACGCCCTCGGCGAGATCTGGAAAGCTGGAGGGTCCGTCGGTGTTATCGTCGCGGACCGGGAAGGGGCGAGAGACATTCCTCAATCCGCCGCGGGGGATGAAAGTCCGGGGTGGATCGATGCGCTAGCTACGGACGGAAGGTCGCAGGATCCTGCCGCAGGACTGGTGCGGGCGCTGAATCGCCTGAAAAACGGCGACGCGGCGTTGAAGGAGATTCTCTGGGTGTCTGACTTTACCGGGTCTGCTCCCGACTCCTTGCCACTGATACCATCCGGTGTCGTGCTCCGTCGAATCCCAGTGGGACCCGAAAAGACTCCTGAGAATGTCAGCGTTCAGAACATTCGAGCGACTGGAGCGCTCGCCCGACCCGGGACGGAAAACGGCTTGGATGTTTCGTTTCAACTCTCCGGCGCCGAGGCGGAGACAACACTGATGGTGATCACCCTCGCCGGGCGCAAGGTTGCCGAAGGGCAGGTCGGTCTGAAAGGGTCGAAGGTGAGTGACCGAGTGATCCCAGTGCGGATGCCGGAAGCCGGAACTCATGCCCTGTCCGTTGAGATCGAGGATGAGGATGCCCTCGCGCTGGACAACCGAAGAACATCTGTGCTCGTCGTACCGCCGCCACCTCGGGTGCTGCTAGCCGGGAGCGACATAACGGCGCTGCGAACCCTTCAACTCGCGCTGGCTCCCGGATCGGGATTCAATGCGGCGAAAGTGATCGTCAGGCCCGGACCACCCAGAGCTGAGGACCTCGCTAAGGCGGATGTTTTGATGCTGGCTGCCCCCGAAGCGATGAGTGAAGCCCAGGCCCATGAGATTGTTGAGTTCGTGGCGAATGGGGGTGGTCTCTGGCTGTTTGCCGGGGATAAAATCGATCCCGCGGCACTCTCGCGCACACTCCTTCGGGACGCGGGATTTGGCCCGATCATTGATGTTTTGCGACCCGGTTCGGTTCCCTGGGGTGAATTCGACCGGAGTCATCCGGCTTTGGCGGGGCTGCTCGCGGGGAAAGGCCGTTTCGAGACACCCCGAGTGGGCAAACGACTGGACGTGACGCCCGGGAAAGGCACCCACATGCTGATCGGGCTCGTTGGCGGAGGACCGTTTTTACTCGAAAGGAGCGTGGGCAAAGGCCATATCTGGTGGACTCCCTGCGCTTTGTCGGGGAGATGGACCGATTGGCCGACCACCGGTGCGTTTGCCCCGATGGTTCAGGTGGCGGCCACCTATCTTGCCGGTAAGGCACAGCTCCCGGCGGAGCAGGTGCTTTGCGGCCAGGTACTTCGCTGGCGGGAACGTCCTGAGGCCGCGGGAAGCGATGCGGAAGTCGAAGATCCCTTGGGCAACCGGTTTCCCGCGGTATCCTCGGTGGAGCCGGGCATTGCTTGGGAAACGAGCGCAACCCGATGGCCCGGCATTTATAAACTCTGGGTGGACGGGAAGATGACGGGCGAAGCTTCGGTCGTGCTTGACCCGGCGGAGAGCCGGCTGGACAGAATCCCGGAGTCGTCGTTACCCGGGCACGCAATTCGGGTGTCGGGTGGAGTACGGCTCGCGGACACGCTCCGGCAGTTACGAGTGGGGCGCGAGGTCAGCGTATCCCTGCTTGTGTTTGCGTTGGTGATGCTCGTGGCGGAATCTCTATTGGCGCGAGAACGTCCCGGCGGGCCGGAAAAGGGGGGTGGACATGCTTGACATTCCCCGTCCTGACGAGCAGCAGCGGGAACGTGCGGTGCTTGCAGCCGTTGTTCTTCCCGGAACCGCAATGTGGGTGGCGGAGGACCATCTTGAGGAGCTTGCAGCACTCGCGGATACGGCTGGAGCGGATATCGTCGAGCGGGTTTTTCAGCGGAAAATGAAGCTTGATCCGGCGACCTACGTCGGAGCGGGCAAGGTCAGCGAGATTGCGGGATATTGCAGGCGGCAAAACGCCAATCTAGTCGTTTTCGATGATGATTTGACACCCGTGCAAGTGCGCAACCTCGAAAACAAATTGAGGGTGAAAGTCCTCGATCGCAGCGCCCTGATTCTGGACATTTTCGCGCGCCGGGCGAGGACACGGGAGGCGAAAGTTCAGGTTGAAATGGCGCAGATGGAATACTATTACCCGCGCTTGACACGGATGTGGTCTCATCTCCGCGGCCAGCAGGGCGGCATCGGGTTCCGCGGCCCGGGCGAAACCCAGCTGGAGGTGGACCGGCGAGCCGTCCAACGCCGAATCAACTCGCTGAAGAAGGAACTTGCCAAAATTGCCCGCCAGCGCCAGACCCAGCGCAGCGGCCGCAGCGAACTCCCGACGGCGGCGCTCGTCGGCTATACGAATGTCGGCAAGTCCACGCTGCTGAATGCGCTGTCGAACTCAAACGACGCGTACGTGGAAGACCGGCTGTTCGCCACCTTGGACTCCAAGGTGCGGCGGATTGAATCGACGCCCGGGCGGCCGATCCTGGTTATCGACACTGTCGGTTTCATCCGCAAGCTGCCGCACCACCTGGTCGCATCGTTTCGCTCGACGCTCGAGGAAGCACACCACGCGCAGGTGCTGGTACACGTCGCGGACCTCTCCCACCCGCACGTGGAAGAGCAGATTGTGCAGACCGAAGAAGTGATTCGTGAACTAGGTCTGAAGGAGAAGCCCCGGCAGCTTGTCTTCAACAAGATCGACGCTGCGCCAACGACGGGACTGGTGGAGAAGATGCGCGGTAAATACCCCGGGGCCCTTTTCATCTCGGCGGAGAAGGGGCTGCGCCTCTGGGAGCTCAGCGAGCGGTTGGAGAGCCTGCTCTACGTGGGTTCCGCCGAGGCGCACCTGGCTGTGGAACCGGAGAAATTGAAACTGCTTGAGGATTTTCAGGGGAAACTGGTTGTCCGCGACCGCGAGTGGGACGAGGGCCGCGTCAAACTCGTGCTTTCCGGACCCCGTGAAGCTCTGGCGAAGGCGCTGAAGCGACTCGGGAATCCGACAGTTCACACCGGCAGGAGCCCTGGCGAGGAACCCTTGAGAAAGCGTAAGAAAGCGGGAAAACATGAATGATTACGTGAAAAATCAGACCCACCCTGTTTCTTCAAAATAACGGAACAATTGATCCGCAACCCGTGTAATGTCATGGTTGCGGACAACCCATTCACGGCCATGCACCCCCACGTCGCGGCGGTGGTTTTCGTCCGTAATCAGGTGCTCCAGTTTTGTTTCCAGGGTTTCAGTTGTAACTGCGACAAATGGATGATCGGGCAGAAAAGCCTGCATCTCCGGTTTCATGCTGGTGCAGACAGGGAGTCCGAGCGCGAGGTATTCGACGCTGGACATTCCGTATCCCCATCCGCCGATGTCTGTGATCTGGTCCACCGCGATGTCGCAGCGGCGCTTTGCCTCCATTGACTGATCGTGGGACATGCCCTCGATCAGGACAAGCTCCACCGGGAGCCGCCTCTTCAACCGTTCGATAGCATCGATAATTACATCCGTCCCCTTGAACGCGCGCACTCGCGCCGAGTGGGCGATGCGCAGAACACCGTCGCCGACAGGAGTCTTCTGTTCAGGCGTCACCGCGGCGGTGTCGAAAGGCAGGAACAGGTAGCGAAGCCTCGGGTCCAGCTCGAGCAGGTCAACCTCGCTCGTCAAGCGCAGCCCGAGGCAGGAGTCCACCTGGGGGTAGATGCCACGGTTGCGCACGTCGCTTCCGTGATAGAACGCCATCAAGTGTTTGCCCATTTCCGCCCATCGGCGCACGATGCGCGCGTCGCGGAAGAAACCGCTTCCCTGATCGAGCCAGACAACATCGAATTCATCGAGCTTGTGCTTTTGTATGGCGTCCAGCACACGTGGAGCGATCACCAGATCGCGAAACGTAAAAAAGCTGGACGCCAGCGGACTCGGACTTTTCCAGAAAGGAGGCCGCTCGAGAATCGGGGTATCGTCCGCGAGGGGGCCGCGTGTCGCCCGATGCAGCAGACGGCGGAGGGAAATAAGGACGCTTCCAGCCCGTGGCATCAGGGGAAGATCCAGCGCAATGTCTTCTTTGAATCCCCAAGGATTACGAAACAAGGTGAGATAACGGCACTCGTGGCCGCGGCGCCGCATTTCGCGCTGCCAGAGATCGAGCGTACCCGAAACGTGATAGGGGGCGACAATCAGCAGTTTCACGGGTGTCCTCGTTTTGATTTCAGTGGATGTCGCTGTTCAGTTCGAGCAGGCTGGTGTCGAGAGCGGGCAGCGAGACCAGGAATGCGCGAACGTCTTCAGGCCTCATCCGTCCGCGCTCTGTTCGCAGAACCTCAAGGTCAATCATTTTCCCGACGCCGAACAACGGTTGGTCAATCCGAATGTCTTCGCCTGCCGAATGAAGATCGCTTCCCTGAGTTTCGTCCGCGCGGAGCAGGTCCAATGTCGCAGGGGGGACGAGTTTGTGGGTGGTTGTCCAGAGCTCGCAGGGCACTTCAGCATGACGGGCGAGAGTGGCGAGCGCGGCCGAGCCGGATTTGTTGATGAATCGCTCCCCATCAGCGGCGTCACAACCGAGCACAAGGCGGTCCATGTGGCCTCCTGCCACCAGGTCGAGCAGGCGCGAGTCCGGCACCAGGGATGTTTTCCATCCAAGACTCTTCAGCCGGCGGGCTGTCCGCACCCCTTCTCCACCGGGGCGGGATTCGCCCGCCCACGCGTCCCCTGTAATGCCCGCGTCGGCGAGCGCGGCGAGACCCTCGAACACCGTGGAGCTGCTCGAATAAAACCCCCACCGCCCCGCTTCCTTGATCTCCGTCAGCAAATGGTGGCGAAAATCTTCGCCCGCCGCCTCAAGTTCCGCCACCCACTCCGCGGCTCGCTGCCTGAACCTTCCCGTCGATCCATCCTTTAGCGACGCGGAGAGGTCGGCGGCAAGGCGCAGCACGGGGGCCATTGCCCGTTGGCCGTGAACAAGCTCGATGAGCGCGCCAAGCAACGGTTTGGCTGGTGCGCCTCCTGCGGCTCCTTCTTCTAAAGCCCGGGCGGAGAGCAGCGCAATTGTTCCCGCGCCCTCCTCGCGATCGCTTGCGAGGGCGGAGATACGGGCACGCCAAGGCGTGGAATCGGAAACGGGCATGACAGATTTCCTTTGGCGCTCATTCAGTTGTGCGGACTGTTTCCAGGTAAGGTACGGGTTCGTGGCCGCCCGGTCCACCAGTGCTGCGAGCGCATACCTTTTCCCGTTGATCAAGTGCGTTGCGGACAGGCACGACGGCGGTCGTACCTTTCCCGCGATGGCACGAATTGAACTGTGGACAGGACTGCCCGGATCGGGACGTGAAGCCGAGGCGAGAGCACTCGTCCAGCATGCTGTGCGCGAGGGGCAGAGCGCATGGTGGATCGCCGATACACAGCGGCGGGCGGAGACTGTCGAAACGGCCCTCCTGGATGCTTTGAACGGCTCACTCGCCGATGTGGAAATAACCGTCGCCGGACGTCTCCCGTTGCACCTGCTCCAGGGGGCGGGAATTTCCATTCGTACGGTTGCCACGGAGGTGCGCGAGATCGTTCTCCGTGAACTGGTGGACGACCTGGCGGGGAGTAACGAGCTGGGCGTCAAAGGATCCGATGGCTGGGCTCGCCGCATCGCGGAGTTCTATCTGCGCCTCCAGGCCGGAGACGTTGCGCTCGAGAAAAACCTGCGTGTTCACTATCCCTGGGTGCTGCAGGTCGTAAACAGCTACAGATCCCGGTTGGCGGATTCGGGCCTGATCGATGAATCGGATCTTTCCCGGATCGCAGGGGAGCTGCTCGCCCAGGAAAGGCTTTCGATTCCTCGGCTGATTGTAGTGGATCGGCTCGGTCCCCTACTCGAGCCTACGATGGAACTCGTTCAAGCTTTCACCGTCAGTGCGGAGCGGGCCGTCGTGTTGCTCGACGGCATCGAGGGCGAGAGTCCATCGCTGTCGCTTTTGCAGCAGCAGCGAGAGCGCTGGCGATCTGTGCCAGGAATCGCAGAGCGGCGTTTTTCTGTCTCGGAGGCGCACGAAGAGCTGGCGCGTGATCTCTTCGTGCGTGCCGGCACAGACGAGGACGTTCCCCTTGGCCTGAAAACGGAGGTGCGGTTTGCACACCACCCCGACAGGGCGGCGGAGGTGCGCACGGCGGCGCGCCTTTTGGCGCGGCGCGTCCACGACGACGGCGCAAAACCGGAATCGCTGGCCGTTGTCTGCACACGGCTGGAAGAGTACGAAGCCTATGTCCGCGAGCTGTTCCCACGATATGGCCTGCTGCCCGACATCCGCCTCGGACCACGTCTTGATACTAATCCTGTTGCGAAAGTGGCGCTCTCGCTGTTCGAGATTCGCGCACAGGGCCTGTCCCGGGAGCGGGCGACCGATCTGTTGTTAAGCTCCTATGTGCGTTGGGGCAAGGCGCTCGCCCGCAAGGACAATGTTCTGGCGCTCGACAGCCTGGCGCGTTCCGCGCGCATTCGGGACGGGGGCGGCTCCTTCGAGGAGGTCTGGCAGGAGCCGCTGGAAGAGGAAATCCGCCGTAGGGAAGGCATCATCCGCGAGTTGGAAGAGGAAGGAGAAGACGAGGAGGTTTCTTCTCTTTCGAGAACAAGAAGGCTTAAACGGGAGGTCCGCGAGTCACGAAATGCGTTTAAGGAACTAAAAAAGCTGGATAGGCGCATAAGCGAATTAAAAGACCCGTGCTCTGTCTCGGAAGCGCTGGAATGGCTTGACGCTATGCTTCATGAGCTAGGCGTCATCGATGCGGCAAACCGCACCGCTCATCGCGACCCACAGCTCGGGGGCGAAGATGTACGCGCGATCGGACACTTGAAATTGACCCTGCAACACGTGGCCACATCGCTCGCCTTCCACGGGCGCCAGAGTTGGCCAGTCGAGAGATTCACGGAGACGCTTCGCTTCGCGCTTCGTGCCGCCCGGCTGCGCCCCTCGAACCGTTTGCGTGGGGGAGTTCCGGTAGCGGGACCCTTGGAAATCCGCGGGCTGAAAGCCGAGGAACTCGTCTTTCTGGGGATGACGGCAGATGCCTGGCCTCGGCCTCCGGAGCTAGACCTTGCGAACCCCTTTGGCGCGAACTGGTCGCTTGTGGACCGGCTTGCGGAGAGCAGGGCATTGACCTTCGAGGCGTTGCTCGCCTCGAAAAGCGTAACATTTTCTTCCCCAACGCCGCGCAGAGGTGAGGGGCGGAACGCTCCGTCGCCGCTGCTGGCAGAGATCCGCGCAGCGGGAGTGCGGGAGCGGAACGGCGAAGAAGATGTACATGTGCTGCGCAGCGTTCTCGAAGCTTTGCCGCGAGCGGGTACGCTCTACGGACAGGGAAACGAAGTCGAAGCGACGCAACTTCTGGAGGAGGTCGGCAGAGCGAACGAGGGTGTAGACCCTGCGTCATCGAGCGTTGCAATCAAAGTTGAGCGAGCGAGGCAGGAGCCGGAGACGCTGACGAAGCACGAGGGCTTCCTCGTGGGAACGCCGATCGCGCAGCATGTATCTGATCGTGTACTCTCGCGACCGCTCTCGGCGACACGGCTTGACAGCTATGCAAAATGTCCGATGCATTTTTTCCTGGGCCATGCCCTCGAGGTGACGCCGCTGGAAGAGGTTGAGGATGACATCGATCGGCGCCAGATCGGCGGAGCCGTTCATGACATCCTTGCGCGAACCGTCGAGCAGCTCCGGGCGCGCCGCGGAGGCGACCCGGACCTGTCGGAGAACCTAGATGAGGTTGCCGAGGTGTTGCAGAACGTTGCCATAAATACTCTTGCCCGGACAGTTCTCGACAACCTTTATGGCGACGCTATCACCCACTCGCTGCTCTCGGGTCTGACCGATCCCGGCGATCCGGCAGGGCATTTGCGGGCGATGCTCGACAAGAACGTTAAGGAGCTTACGGGCGACAGCGTGCGGTTTGTGGAAGCGGCCTTTGGCCTATCGGTCGAAGCAGGGCAGACGTATTTGATGGAAAGCCCCATCTGTATAGAGAAGGGTGGAGTACAAGTATCGCTTGTCGGACGGATCGATCGCGTCGACCTTCATCCTGAGAAGGGTTGGCGGATTTTCGATTACAAGCTCTCGACCCACACCCAGCCCACGGCCCGTGTCATTAACCAGGGGCTTTCCTTCCAGCTTCCTCTGTACACATGGGCGCTGGAGGAATGGCTGTCACGCAATGCGGACACCCACGCTATTGACATCGCGCGATACTTCCAGTTGAAACCGGTGAAAGCTTCTCTCTCGACCGGATGGAAGAAGCAGGATCACGACAAAGCGTCTGAGGAGCTCAAAGACCGTGTCGTTGGCATCCAACAGGCAATCAGTGCCGGACGGTTTCATCATCCGCTGAGTCCGGACGTGCAACTCTGCAATCCAGATCTCGAGCACAATTATTGCCCCTTCAAATACATCTGTCGGCGAGATCACTCGATTTTTAGGCAGCGGCCGAAACGCCTCGAGCGCGAGTACATCGAAGGCGCTTACCGTCTCTCATTCCAGCAGTTTGTCAGCGAGGAAGGGGAGGCGGGCGATGCGTAACCTGACGAAAAGCCAGAAAGCGGCGCTGGCCGGAAAGGGAAAACTGGTGCTGGCGGGAGCCGGGTCTGGCAAAACAACGGTGTTGACCGAGAAGTACGTCGCACTCCTGGAGAACTCGGATTTCCATCCCCGCGACCTTGTGGCGATGACTTTCAGTCGAAAGGCCGCCGCGAACCTGCAGGCGAAGATCCACGCCGCGCTGCTTCAACGGCAGAGAACGGACAGCGCGAGAGAGGAACACTGGAGGGCGCAACGGGACCGGATGCCGTGGGCTCGAATCGGCACGATTCACAGCATTTGCGCCGGGATGCTGCGGGCGTTTCCGCTCGAAGCCGAGGTTGATCCGGACTTCACGATGAGTGAACGGGCGGACGACCGTGATGATGCGCTGCAGCAGCGGCTGAGACGACTCGCCTGGAAGCGTGACCCCGATTATGCCGCGATGCTCGAGCTGTTTTCCAAGCGAACTTCGGTTGCGCGTCTGGCGCGCCTCATAATGGACCGTCCCGACATCGTTGCTGCGATCCGGAATGCTGAGCGCGACCCCGAAGGTGCGGCAAGGTTTCTCGACGAGGCCTATGCTCGCGGGTACGCAGGTCTCCGGCTGGACGCGGGCACGCCGTCGTCCGAGGCACACGCGCGTTTCATCGATTCTGTTGTCCGGTTGCTGCACGTGGTTGATCCACTGCTTCGCGCGGAAGGGCAAGCGGCGAAACAACTGACGTTCGACGACATCGAGTTCCACGCACTGCGCTTGTTGGAGAAGGGCAGCGCCGCGGCGAAACGGATTCGTGATTCGATCCGCTTCCTGCTGGTCG
>Ga0315555_1002736_pt1 | contig 12295 bp, 7 predicted proteins | sample SalMarSW160380MG_FD_202113 | JGI IMG/M metagenome (GOLD analysis project Ga0315555, IMG submission 202113) | Salt marsh sediment microbial communities from the Plum Island Ecosystem LTER, Massachusetts, United States - Salt Marsh Sediment SW1603-80 ...
GCGTAGGCCTCCAGCGCCCGACGCTGCTTGGCCGTGAGCTTGCTCGGGACCTCGACCGTCACCTCGGCGAGATGATCCCCTTTGCCCCCTCCGCGGTGGATGTTGGTGATCCCCTTCCCTCGCAGCTGGAAGACCTCCCCGGTCTGGGTCCCGGCCGGAATGGTGACGGTCTCCTCTCCCCACAGGGTCTCGACGTTGATCTTCGCGCCGAGAGCCGCCTGGGGATAGCTGATCCTTACGCTGGATCGGATGTCCTTCCCTTCGCGCCGGAAGGTCGGGTGTGGGATCAGCTCGATGACGATGAACAGGTCGCCGCTCGGCCCTCCCTCGACGCCTGCGTTCCCCTGCCCGCGGAGGCGGAGTCGCGAGCCGTTGTCCACGCCGGAGGGGACGGTGATCGAGATTTTGCTCTTCTCCTTCACCCGGCCGGCGCCCCGGCACCGATGGCAGGGCTGGTCGATCAGCTCACCGGTCCCGTTGCATTCTGGGCAGCTGCGGACGTTGATGAAACTCCCCAGAAGGCTCTGTTGGCGATACTCGATCTGCCCGCGCCCCTTGCAGGTCGGACAGGTCCGCTTCGAGGTGCCCGGCTCCATGCCGCTTCCGGAGCAGACGTCGCACGCCAAGAGGCGGGGGACGGTGACGGTCATCTTGGTCCCGTGCGCGGCGTCCTCGAGGGTGATGCGAAGCTTGTATTCGATGCTCTCCCCGCGGCGGGAGCGCTGCTGCGTCGCCGTCGGCGGGGCGTCTTGACGGAGAAAGCCGAACATGTCGCCGAACAGGTCCTCGAAGCTGCCGAAGCCGAAGCTTCGGTAGTCTTGGCGGGCGCGGCTGAAATCCATGTCGCCGAAGGTGAACCCTTGTGCCGGCCCGACGTGGCCGTAGCGATCGTACTGAGCGCGCTTCTGCGGGTCGGACAGGATCTCGTAGGCCTCCGCGACCTTTCGGAACTCCTTGCGAGCCCATTCGCGATTCTCGGGGTTCCTGTCGGGATGAAGTTCCTTCGCCTTCTCACGATAGGCCTTCTTGATCTCCGCCTCACTCGCGTCTCGAGCGATCCCGAGGGTCTCGTAGTAGTCCTGCTTGGCCAAGCGCTCTCCTCACATCCGTCGGGTTATGGCTCGTCGTACTCGGCGTCGATATACTCGCCGTCGTCCTCGTCCGAGCCGGCTTCCCCGCCCGGCGCGGCTCCGGCCGCCCCCTCGGCCTGCTTGTACGCCTCCGCAGCGATCTCCTGCGACGCCTTGGCGAGCTCCTCGGTCTCCCTCCGGATCTCCGCGATGGCGGCGTCCCCGTCGAGCTTCTCCCGCAGACGGCGGATCCGATCCTCGATATCGGACCGCTTGGCGGCGTCGACCTTCTCGCCCAGGTCGGAGAGCGCCTTCTCCGCCGAGTAGATCAACTGGTCGGCCCGATTCCGGGCTTCGACGAGCTCGCTCTTCTTCCGGTCCTCCTCGGCGTGCTCCTCGGCTTCCTTGCGCATCCGCTCGATTTCCGCCTCGTCGAGTCGCGTCGAATCCTTGATCGTGATCGACGAGCTCTTCGACGTCGCCTTGTCCTTCGCGGTGACGTGCAGGATTCCGTTTTCGTCGATCTCAAAAGATACGTCGATCTGCGGAATGCCGCGGGGGACCGGGGGAATCCCCGTGAGCTGGAACTTGCCGAGCGACTTGTTGTCCGCCGCCATCTTCCGTTCCCCCTGAAGCACATTGATCTCGACAGCGGGTTGGTTGTCGTCCGCGGTGGTGAACGTCTTCGTCTTCTCCGTCGGGATCGTCGTGTTCCGTTCGATCAGCGGGGTCGCGACACCGCCGAGGGTCTCGATCGACAGGGTCAGCGGCGTGACGTCGAGAAGGAGGATATCCCGCATGTCGCCCGCTGCGACGCCGGCCGAGATCGCTGCGCCGGCGGCGACGACCTCGTCGGGGTTGATCTCGCGGTTGATCTTCCCCGGAATTCGGGTCGAGATCAGCTCTTGAACCTTGGGAATCCGTGTCGACCCTCCGACGAGGACGACCTGGTCGATGGCATCGCTGGCTTTCTTCGCCTCGTGGAGCGCGCTGTCGACGGTCTGAGCGGTTCGCTGGAGGAGATCGTCGATCATCCCTTCGAACTTGGCGCGCGAGAGCTTCTTCTCGAGGTGCTTCGGTCCGCTGGCGTCGGCGGTGATGTAGGGGAGGTTGATCGTCGTCTCCATCCGAGTCGACAGCTCCTTTTTCGCCGCTTCCGCCGCGTCCTTCAGCCGCTGCAGGGCGCTCGGGTCCTTGGAGAGGTCGATCCCCGTGTCCTTCCGGAACTCGTCGGCGAGCCAGTCGATGATCCGCTGATCGAAATCGTCGCCCCCGAGGTGGGTGTCTCCGTCGGTGGCGATCACATTGACGACATCGTCGCCGATCTCGAGGATCGATACGTCGAAGGTGCCGCCACCGAGATCGTAGACGAGGATCGTCTGCTCGTGCTTCTTGTCCAGGCCGTAGGCAAGCGCGGCCGCCGTCGGCTCGTTGATGATCCGCATCACTTCGAGGCCGGCGATTTCGCCGGCCGCCTTCGTCGCACGCCGCTGATCGTCGTCGAAGTACGCAGGCACGGTAATCACGGCCTTTTCGATCTTCCCCCCCAGGTTCGCCTCCGCGTCGCCCTTCAGCTTCTGGAGGATCATCGCCGAGATCTGCTCGGGGGTGTACGTCTCCTCCTTTCCGTCGGTGAAGATGTGTACGCGATGGTCGGTCCCCATCTGGCGCTTGATCGACGCGACGGTGTTCTTCGGGTTGGTGATCGCTTGGCGCTTGGCCAGCCGTCCGACGAGCCGCTCGCCGGTCCCGGTGAACGCGACGACCGACGGCGTGACTCGCTCACCCTCCGCGTTGGTGATCACCTCCGGCGTTCCGCCTACGAGTATGGCGACGCACGAGTTGGTCGTTCCCAAATCGATCCCAATGATCTTCTCCTTCATGCTTGCTCCTCCTGTGCGGCGGGCCCTTGACTCACGGTGACCTTGCTGGCGCGCAGGACCCGCCCGTTTCGTCGATAACCGGCTGAGAATTCCTCGATGATCGTATTCTTCTCTTCCTCGCTCGCTGCGGTCAGTAGCGCTTCGTGCAGCGCAGGGTCGAACGAAGCGCCCACGGACGGAATCCGCTCGACACCGCGGCGCTCGAGAATCTGAGCCACTTGCGCGAAGATCTGCTCGACGCCCGTGACGAAGGTCTCCACGTTCTGATCGGACGCGTAGCTGCGGAACGCGCGCTCCAGATTCTCGTACGGCGTCAAGAAGTCGAGGAGGACCTGGTCGACAACCCGTTCCTCCAACGTCCCGACGTCCCGGGCCGTCCGCTTCTTGTAGTTCTCGAACTCCGCCTGCAATCGCCGGAGCCGGTCGATGCACGACTGGAGCTCGATCCCTTCCTCCTCGACCGGGATCTCGGGCGACGGCGTCGCGGGTTCCTCGGTCCTGTCACGCTTCGTTTCTTCGCTCATCCGTTCATCCTCCCGGAGCTTCGGGCGGCCGAATTCACCAACAGGCCTTCCAAGCGGTTGGCGATGTAGCTCACTGTGGAGAGCGCCCGTCCGTAGTCCATCCACAGAGGTCCGATCACCCCGAGGACCCCCGAGTGAGGCCGGTAGTCGCACGTGACGACGCTGAACTCCTCCAGCCCAGGCAGCGGGAAATTCCCTATGCTGAAGACGATTCCTTCCGTTTCCGCTCGGGCCTCCGACACGGCCTCGATGAATCCCGCCTCGTCGCGCACGGCGCGACTGAAGTCGGAGAAGTCGGCCATCGCCCGGTCGGGGACCGTCTGCTGCAACGCGTCGGCCAGGTTCAGCAGGCCGTCGAAGCGAACCGGGCGCTGCATCCGGCGTTGGAGCAGCCTTTGAAGGACCAGGATCGCCTGACGGACCGTACGCTCATACCAACCTTCCGGCTCGCCGATGTCGGGAAGCGAACGGACCTCCGAGAGGTTGACGCCCTTTAGGTTCTCGTTGATCAATTGCATGATGTGATCGACCTCGCTCGGTGTCAGGTCGTCGTCCAACGGGACGAGGCCGTGTTCGACGATCCCGATGTCGGAGAGGATCAGCAAGAACGCCAACCGCTCCGCCATCCTCAGGAGGACGACGCGTTCCAGCTTCGTCTCGTCCGGTCGGGGGGGGACCACGAACGATGCACACCCGGTGATGCTCCCGAGCAGGAACGAGGTCTGGCGGATCGTCTCTTCTACGTCGAGGCACCGCGCCTCGACCGTCTCGACGATCTCGAGACGCTCTTCACGCGTCAGCTCCGACAGGTCAAGGAGCCAGTCGACGAAGAACCGATATCCCTTCTTCGTGGGGATGCGCCCCGACGACGAGTACGGCTTCTCGATGTACCCGGCGGCCTCGAGGTCGTTCATCTCGTTTCGGACCGTGGCGGAGCTGACGGCCAGACCGTAGTCCTCGAGGATCATCCGTGACGAGACAGGATCGCGGAACCGGATGTACCGGTCGACGATTTCCTTCAGGATCAGCCGCTGTCTCTCGGGGAGATCTTTCGTATTAGCACTCTGCATATCAGTTTGCTAATGGTAGTCCGTCCGGCGAGGTCTGTCAACACGAAACGCGGTATTCTCGACGGGATTCGTCTTCCAAGGAGCCGGGTCTATCCGGAGCCGTTCCGCGGAGCGGCCGTGCCGACCCCGTGACTCACGCGACGCGTCCGCAGCATTTCTTGTACTTTTTCCCCGAGCCGCACGGGCACGGGTCATTTCGGCCGGGCTCCTTCTCGACCCGGACCGAGCGCTGAGGCCCTTTCCCCTTCGGTCGCCGTTGCGAGGGCGACGGGGCGGACGAGGGGTGGACGTACCGGACGTCATCGGCCGACGGTCTCGGGCCCGAACCGGTGGAGACGGTCAGCCGCGGGTTGAGGACGATCCGGACGATCTTCTCGGCCGCATTGGCGAGCATCTCCTGGAACATGACGAACGACTCCCGCTTGAACGCGACGAGCGGATCGGTCCCGCCGTAGGCCGTCCATCCGATGCCCCCCTTCAAGTCGTCGAGGTTGTACAGATGCGTCCGCCACGCCTCGTCCAATGTCGTGAGGATGATGTAGTGCGCGAGAAGCGAGAACGGCTTCCCGAGCCGCTCCCGTTGCGCGATCAGGGCCTTCCTCAGGTGGTCGCTGGCGGCGGCCACGATCCCGGCGGGGTCGGGCGCGTCGAGCTGCGGTTCCTCGGCCGGCGCGTACGACGACAGCTCGTGCGCCAAGCCGGCGAGGTTCCATTCGTCCCTCGACCGGCCGGCCGCTGCGTGTTCGCTCACCAGGCTCTCCGCCAGCTCGTCGAACAGGTCGTGCAGGTAGTCGTCCAGATCGGACTCCGCCTCCGGGCCGAGGCCCCCTTCGGAGCCGGGCGGGGGAAGGAAGAACCGGTCGCGCAGGGCGTAGACCGCCTCTCTCTGCTTGGAGAGGACGAGGTCGTATTCGAGGAGGCGCTTCCGGATCTCGAAGTTGCGCCCTTCGACGCGCTTCTGCGCCCGACGGATCGCGCTGGTGAGGAGATCGTGCTCGATCGCCTCGCCCTCGTTCATCCCGAGCCGATCCATCAGCGGCCCGATTCGATCTCCGCCGAAGATCCGGAGGAGGTCGTCCTCCATCGACAGGTAGAACTGGGACGATCCGGGATCCCCCTGCCTGCCTGCCCGCCCGAGCAGCTGGTTGTCGATCCGCCGGGATTCGTGGCGCTGCGCTCCGACGACGTGTAGACCGCCGGACTCGGCGACGCCGTCGCCGAGCTTGATGTCGGTCCCGCGGCCGGCCATGTTCGTCGCCACGGTGATCGCGGCGCGCTGCCCGGCGTCGGCGACGATTTCCGCCTCCTGCTCGTGGTACTTGGCGTTGAGAACGTGGTGGGACAGCGCCCGTGACTTGAGAAGTGCAGAAAGGCGCTCGGATTTCTCGATCGAGTTCGTTCCGATCAGGACGGGGCGCCCTTGTTCGTGGAGGGCGGCGACTTCGGCAGCGATCGCCTCAAACGCCGCCTTCCGGGTGCGGAAGATCCGATCCGGCAGTGCTTCCCGGCGAAGCGGGCGGTTCGTCGGAATGACGAGGACCGGGAGGCCGTAGATCTGCTTGAACTCCTCCTCCTCCGTCTTCGCGGTGCCGGTCATCCCGCACAGTCCCCCATACAGCTGGAAGTAGTGCTGCAAGGTGATCTGTGCCAGGGTCTGCGATTCCCGCTGGATCCGGAGACCTTCCTTCGCTTCGAGCGCTTGGTGGAGCCCGTCGGAGTAGCGGCGATCGGGCATGAGGCGGCCGGTGAACTCGTCGACGATCATCACCCGACCGTCCTTGACGATGTAATGCTGTTCCCTCTGGAACAGGTGGAGGGCGCGGAGTGCCGTCTCGATGTGATGGAGGGTCTCCGTCTGTTCCGGCGCGAACAGGTTCTCGATCGAGAGGGCCTGTTCGGCCTTGTGGATCCCGCTGTCGGTCAGCGTCAGTCGTCTCGACTCCTCGTCGATCTCGAAGTCGACGTCCTGGCGAAACCGGCGGGAGAGGGCGGCGAACTTCCGGTATCGGTCGAGCGCCTCGGCGGCCGATCCGGAGATGATCAGCGGGGTTCGTGCTTCGTCGATCAGGATGTTGTCGATCTCATCGACGATCGCGAAGTCCAACGGTCCCTGCACCTTCCGATCGCTGGTCAGGACCATGTTGTCGCGGAGGTAATCGAACCCGAACTGGTTGTTCGTCCCGTAGGTGATGTCGGCGGCATACGCGACCTTCCGATCGTTCGGCTCCATCCCGTCCTGAAGGAGACCGACCGTCAGGCCGAGGAACTCGTAGATCGGCCCCATCCATTCTCGGTCGCGTCGCGCGAGATAGTCGTTGACAGTGACCACGTGGACCTTGCCGACGAGCGCGTTCAGGGTCGCGGGAAGGGTCGCGACGAGGGTCTTCCCCTCACCGGTCTGCATTTCGGCGATCCGTCGGTCGTCGAGCGCGAGGCCGCCGACGATTTGGACGTCGAACGGGCGTAGACCGACGGTCCGTTCGGCGACCTCGCGGACGAGCGCGTAGGCCTCGACCCGGACGTCCTGCCTCAATTCCCCGTCGCTCAAACGCTGGCGCAGCTCATCGACCCCGCTGCGCAGGCCGTCGTCCGGCAGGGATCTCATCTCGTCAGCGAGCGCGTTGATCGCCGCCAGCTCCCGCTCGTAGCGTTTCAGCTGCTGGCTGTTGGTCTGCCCGAAGAGATAGTCGACGGCGTGACGGATCGTGTCAATGGCCATACGGAATCACGGGGTCAGTATAGGGGCCAGCTCGATTCTCGCAAGAGGCCGGGAGGGGAACTCGGATCAGGTCATAGATAGGAGGTTCATTCCCTCCTGCTGCTTCGGTACTGCGCACCTCGCAGTAGGAGCGAATTCCTTTCCCGTAAGGGCTGGGACGGGAAAGCGTTCTTGGAACGCGCTTCTTGCGTGGGTCCTGTCCTGCTGCTTCGGCTCTCCGAGCCTTGCAGGGAGGAACGGGATTTCCCCCTTCAAGGCTGCTAGGCGGGCGGGAGGCCCTCCAGCTTGTCCAGAACGGCCTCGCGCTCCTGCTGGAGCTGCTCGATCTCGGCGCGGAGCTTCCCGTATTCCTCCGCGGTGATCGTAGCCCGACTCGCGAGGGTCTGTTGGGCCGCTTCCAACTTCCCTTCGATGGATTGCAAGGCGCTCTCGAACGCCTCTCTCGCGTCGACCGGCATCCCGCGGGCCTCGTAGACGGAGCCCAACCCGATGTAGGCCGTCTCGAACCATGGTGCGTCGTCGATCAGCGCCTCCAGCAGAGCCGTCGCCTCCTGCCGGTCGCCGGTCTGGGCGATGATGACCGCCTCTATGTAGCGGGCCCGAACGCTGATCTCCTCTCGGGGATGACTGGCCAGGAGCAGGTCGACCGTCTCGCGCGCGCGATCGAACTGGCGCGCGTTCGCCATCAGGTTGGCGTAGTTGAGGTAGACCGTCTCGTCGACGAAGCGGGTGAAACACCTCTCCAGGTTCAGCTGGGCCGCATCGTACTCCCCGAGAGCGATCTGCACCACGGCGAGGTGATAGTAGGTCTGACGCGGGGCGAAATCGAGTTCGAGACTCCGTTCGAAGAGCGACTCCGCCCCGTAGTAGTTCCCGAGCTGCGCTTGCTCGATCCCTTCGCTCATCAGGAGGTTCGCACCCAGATCGCGGCCCGCGAGGACGGAGACGACGAGACCGATCGCGGTCACGCCCGCGAGGACGGCCTTCAGCCTCCACCCGACCAGCTTCACCGAGAACTGGCCGGAGTCCCCGTAGACGCGCGAGAAGGCCAGGCCGCCGACCACGACCAGGACGAGGCTCGATGAAGGGAGGTGGGCGGGGAAGCTGACGAGGGCGTGAGTCAGGAGCGCGGCGATCCCGCACGAGAAGAGGAGAAGATCGAGGCGATTCGATTCGTCGTTCGATCGGAGCCGCTTCCAGAGGGAGGCGACGAGAACGGCGAGAAACGAGGCGAGGGCGAGGACGCCGAGGACGCCGAGCTCGGCCAGGGTCTGAACGTACTCGTTGTGGACTTGCGCCGCCCGAGTGATGTAGAAATCGTAGGCCTCGCCTCGGGGTGTGGCGAGGAACGCCGCCTTGTAGGGGAGGAAATTCAGCTTGTAGTTGCCCAATCCGACGCCGGTCAGAGGGTGGTCCTTGAACATCTCCCAGCCGATCCACCAGTCCCACGAGCGGACGTTGCCGGAGTTTTGCTCCCACCACCGGCCGATCCACGACCGGCTCTCCTGGGAGAGGCCCACGACGGAGTTCAGCGGGCCGGACGGAGCTTCAATCAGGAAGGTGACGACCAACGTCGCGATCAGGATCAGGAGCCAGAGCCGATTCCGTCGGACGGGCTCGATCGGACGGAAGACCAGGAATCCGATGAGAAGGGTCGCGGCGCTCAGCACGAGCGCGACCAGCGTGCCGCTCTGCCTCAGGACCAGGACCATCCCGAAGCAGAACGCGATCAGGAGGATCGACAGGACGCGGAGCGAACGAGAGCGAGGGCGGACGACGAGAACGACCGCCGGGAAGAGCAAGTAGGCCAAGAACCCGCCGAGGTAGTTGCGGTTCCCCATCGTGGAGATGATCTCGTTCAACCCTGTCCCCCCGGCCGGCCCGCGCGCGATCCCGAGGTACTGCAGCAGCCCGTACAGCGCGGCGAGGAACGCGGAGGCGAGGAGGGCGAACAGCAGCATGTGAACGTCGCGTCGGTCCCGCACGGCGTTGGCGACGATCACCAGCAAGAGCGTGAAGAAGACGACGAGGACAAGGCTCTGCACGACGACGCGGCCGTTCGTCGCGTGAAGCAGGGAGAAAAGCGAGGCGACGACCAGCCCGAGGACGGGGATCGTGATCCATGGGAAGCGGATCGTCCAGCTCCCCTTCCGCCACGCCGACAGGCCCCAGAGGACCGTGAGAACGGAGATCCCGATCAGCCCGACGATCGTCTTCCCGTACCCGTACTCCGAGATCCCCGGCCAGATGAAGAGAGGAAGGGCGAAAACGAGGAACAGGAGGCCGTAGAACAGGACGCGATCGAGCGGGACGGATGGGAGGACGAGTGCGGTCGATCCTCTCCGGTTCCCCCTCCTCTTCGCCATGGCCGAGTCGATTATAGGGAGGTGCCGGGCGCGGAGACAACGGGGGATCGATCGGGCGGGCCGACGATCTCGCGGCTCGGGATGAGGGGAAGGAGGTGGAGGACCTTCCCCCAAAGCCGGGGGCGCGCGGCGAGCTCGTCCGGAAGGCGGTGGAAGCGGTCGATGTCCGCATGCTCGGCGAGGAAGGAGAGGAGATCGGGGTCGCCGCAGGCGGCGACCACTGCACTGAGATCCCGATCGGAGAGCGTCTCGGAGAGCCTGCGAAGCGATCGCCCGAAGGCGATCTCGCGCCCGATCGCCGATCTCCATTCGGATTCGTAGGCGATTGCCGCTCGGCCACTCGGCGCCCCGGAGAGGGCCGTCTCGGCGGCGATCCGCCCGGCGATCCGAGCGCAGATCGCGCCGGAGTAGAGCCCCCCTCCCGACAGCGGTTTCACCTGCCCGGCGGCGTCCCCGACGAGGAAGGCCGAACCGGTCGCCGAACGTGCGGCCGGGGAGACGGGGATCCGACCGCCCGCGCGGGAGGCGACTCGGCACCCCGGAAACCGCTCGGAGAGGAGGCGGTCGAGGCGCTCCGACGGATCGAACGACGGCGCCACGCCCAGCCCGACGCGGAGTTGCTTCGCCTCAGCGGGCACGGCCCACGCGAAGAAGCCGGGCGCCACACCCTCCCCGAGGAAGACCTCGACCCGGTCCGAAGGAATCGCGCGATCCGTCTCGACGACGGCCTGGGCGGCGTGGACGAACCGTTCGGGGGGCGGGAGTTCGAACCACTGGGCGACGCGGCTGCTCGGCCCGTCCGCACCGATGACGACGGGCGCGGTCACCGTTCTCGGACTGCCGGCGGACTCGAGGACGATCGCGTCGTGCGATATCGAGACGGCCTCGGTTCCGAGCCGGACGTCGACGCCGGCCGCCTCCGCCCGGAGGTGAAGTTCCCGTTCCAGTCGGAGCCGGTCGATGACGACGGCCTTCGTTTGATCGGCGCTGAGGTTCAGCGCTCGTCCGTCGGGGGCGTGGACGGTGACCGCGCGGATCTCGCGCAAGATGGAGCCGGACGAGACGCCGAGGGCCGTCAGTGTGCGCGGGCTGACCAGCCCGGCGCAGCACGACGAGCGACTCAGGTCGACGCGCCGGTCGATCAGGAGGACCGTCGCCCCCGCCTCGGCGGCGCAGCGCGCGGCGACCGCGCCGATCGGCCCCGCCCCGACCACCACCACGTGGACGTGCATCCTTTCCTCCCCTCAGGTCCCTTCCCTCTTCGGTGCGCGCGTCATGATCTCTTCGACCAAGGATAGCGGATCGGCTTCGCCGTGAAGAAGCCGATGCACGGCCTCGGTGATCGGCATCTCGATCCCTCGCTCCTCGGCGATCTCGTGGACGGTGGTCGTCGCGTAGACCCCCTCGGCGACCATGTCCATCTCCCCGAGAATCCGATCGAGGGCCTCGCCGCGGCCGAGGCGAAAACCGACGTACCGGTTCCGACTGTGTCGGCTCGTACACGTGGCGACGAGGTCCCCGAGTCCGGACAGCCCGAAGAACGTCGCGTCTCGGACGCCGAACGTCCGACCGAAGCGGACCATCTCGGCGAGCCCGCGAGTGATCAGCGCTCCGCGGCTGTTGTCCCCGTATCCGAGTCCGTCGGAGATCCCGGTCGCCAGAGCGATGACGTTCTTCACGGTCGCGCAGAGCTCGACACCGCGGATGTCCTCGGACAGGTAGATGCGGAATCGCGGCGTCGCGATCTCCCGCTGCAGCCGCTGCCCGAGTTCGAGGTCGCGCCCGGCGAGGACGACGGCCGTCGGAACGTCCCTCCCCACCTCCTCGGCGTGGCTCGGCCCCGACAGGGTGAACACGTTCGCTCCCGGGAGCGAGCCCCCGATCAGTTCGGACATCGTCCGTTTCGACGCGCGATCGATCCCCTTGGCGAGGTTGATCACGATCGGGGGCGTGCCGAGGAGAGGCGCGATCCGCTGCAGCAGCTCGGCCACGCCGAACGACGGAACGGCCAGGACCAGGATGTCGTGCTCGACGGCCTCCGGAAGTTCGGCCGTGATTCGGAGGTGCTCCGCCGGGAGATCGACGGCGGGGAGGTACTTGGCGTTCCGCCGATCCCTGGTGATTGCGCCGACCTGCTTCGGGTCCCGCGCCCAGAGGACGGTGTCGTGTCCGCCGGTCGCGAGGAGGCGGGCGAACGCCGTCCCCCATCCCCCGGCGCCGAGGACGGCGAATCTCATAGGGCCTGCGCCGTCTCCACGTCGAGGTCGATCGGCATCTCAACGCCGGCGTGGGCCTGGATCCACTCGATCGCGACATCGACCGGATCCTGTCCTTCCTCGACGACGATGTCCGGGGCCAATCCGACCCCGTTGACGACCTTCCGATCCGGGGTGAAGTACTCCCCGGCGGTGATTTTCAGCGCCGAGCCGTCGGGGAACTCGATCAGCTGTTGGTAGACTCCCTTGCCGAACGACTGCTCGCCGATCAGGATCCCCATGTCATTGTCGCGGATTGCGCCGGCGGTGATCTCCGACGCACTGGCCGTCCCCCGGTTGATCAGGACGGCCAGCGGGATGTTGGGGATCCGGTTCCCTCTCGCGTAGTACTTCTTCTCGTCGCTCAGTCGGTCCTCGGTGATCAGCAGGACCCCCTCGTCGACGAAC
>Ga0315555_1002740_pt1 | contig 12288 bp, 11 predicted proteins | sample SalMarSW160380MG_FD_202113 | JGI IMG/M metagenome (GOLD analysis project Ga0315555, IMG submission 202113) | Salt marsh sediment microbial communities from the Plum Island Ecosystem LTER, Massachusetts, United States - Salt Marsh Sediment SW1603-80 ...
AGGCGAAATTTACCGCAAGCAGGCAGAGTTGGTGGGACCCGTCCTTGAAAAAATTAAAGCGGTAATTGAAAAAATTGGAAAAGAGAATAAGTACGACTACATCTTCGATACGGTAGCCGGTAATATTCTTTACGCCGAACCTGTCCACGACCTGACCGATAAGATTTTATACGAGTTAAAACGAAGTCAATAATGACCTATACTCTTGGCCAAATAGCTGCCATCGTCCAGGGAACTATTGAGGGCGATGCGGCAGCGGTTATCACGGATATCGCCGAAATTCAGTACGCTCAGCCTGGGCAGCTTAGTTTTATCGCAAATCCCAAATATACCAAATATTTGAGTACCACCGCTGCTGAGGCATTACTGGTGGCAAAAGACTTCGAAGAAAAATTTAAAAACCTCGTCCGGGTAGAAAATCCAAACTATGCCTTCTCTACGCTTATAGCTCGTTTTCGCCCATCTACCCCCTTTCCTAAACCCGGGATTGACCCATCCGCCAAGATTGCCAAGAGCGCTAAATTAGGCCAGGAAATTTACATTGGACCAAATGTGATCATAAGTGATCAAGTAACAATCGGTGATCATTCAATTCTCTTTGGTAACACTTATTTTGGAGCAGAATCACAAATCGGTTCATCGGTAATTATTTATGCCAATGTCAGCATCTACCATCGCTGCATTATCGGCGATAACTGTCGGATTCATTCGGGGACCGTGATTGGCAGTGATGGATTTGGATTCGTCCGAACCGATACCGGAATTTCCAAAATTCCCCAAGAGGGTGGCGTTATTATTGAAGAAGACGTTGAAATCGGCGCCAATTGCGCAATTGATCGGGGAACTTTAGGTAATACAGTGATCGGCAAAGGTACTAAGCTGGACAACTTGATTCAAGTCGCCCATAATGTAAAAATCGGCCAGTATTGCTTCTTTGCCGGGCAAAGCGGTATCGCCGGTAGTACTCAGATCAAAGACGGTGTCACGGTCGCCGGACAGGTCGGGATAGCCGGTCATCTGACCGTCGGGGAAGGAGCAATGATTGCGGCTCAGTCGGGTATCTCAAAGGACGTTCCACCCCATACTATCATGTTCGGTTACCCTGCTCAGGAACGCCATAAAGCCTGGCGCGAATTAGCCAACATTCGTTCTATACCTGATCTAAAGGAACGACTTAAAACACTCGAAAACGAAATTACCCAGCTGAAGCAAAGGACTTAGATATGCCAAGAAACCAACGAACCATAAAAAATTCTGTCTCAGTCTCAGGAATCGGACTACATACCGGAGTACAAAGCACCATCATCTTCAAACCAGCTCCGGAGAATTCCGGCATTCGCTTTATTCGAACTGATGTTGATAACTGCCCCGAAATAATTGCCGATATCAATCATGTGACTGACATCTCCCGTGGTACAACAATCGCTCAAAACGGGGTTCAGATTCATACTGTCGAACATGTTCTGGCGGCAGTGGCAGGTTTGGAGATTGATAATATCTCAATCGAGTTAAATAATATCGAACCGCCGGTTTGCGATGGCAGCGCAATCGAATTTGTCAAGGCCTTGAAAAATGCCGAAATTGAAGAGCAGAACGTTATCCAGGAGATACTGGTAATTGATAAAATCATTCAGTACACCGATCCCCGCCATGGAGTTGATGTTCATGTTCTACCGGCTGACAGTTTTCGGATCACTTTCCTGATTGACTATAAAATTCCGGCAATTGGTACTCAATACTCCGCCATGTATTCACTTTCTGATGAATTCGAGACAGATTATGCCGCTGCGCGTACGTTTTGTACTTTAAGCGAGGTCGAGCAATTGAAGAATATGGGGCTTATCAAGGGTGGCAATGTCAACAATGCGGTTGTGTTCATTGACCGGGATATTGATGCCAATGAAATCAAACATCTGAAAGAAATGTTCAATATCAAGAGTGATATTGTCCTCGGTCGCGGTGGAACTCTAAACGGCGTTGAGCTGCGCTATTATAACGAAGCTGTTCGTCATAAAATCCTCGATCTGATTGGCGATCTGGCCCTGTTGGGTATGCCAGTTCAGGGTCATATTATCGCTGCTCGCAGCGGTCATGCCCACAATGTCAATCTGGTCAAAAAAATCCGCAAAGAATATGAAAAGATTCTGATTCGTGATCGATTCCAGCCGCGTAGAGTTCAGGGAGCACTATTTGATATTCATGGTATCGAACGCATCTTGCCCCATCGCTACCCTTTTCTATTGGTTGACCGCATCATCGATATGAATCCCGGTGAGACGGTAACCGCAATCAAAAATGTCACAATCAACGAGCCGTTTTTTGCCGGTCATTTTCCGACGCACAAGGTTATGCCGGGTGTACTGGTCATTGAAGCCTTAGCTCAAGCGGGAGGACTTTTACTCTTAAATACTATCGAAGATCCGGAGAAAAAACTGGTTTTATTTACTGGATTGGATAATGTCCGCTTCCGAAAACAGGTCACCCCGGGCGATCAAATCCGCCTAGAAGTCAAAATGATCCAATTCAGATTGTCAATGTGTAAAATGAAAGCCGTTGCCTTTGTTAATGATGATATTGTTGTCGAAGCGAGTATGATGGCTTCTATCTCAGATATGTAATTAGGAGTTCCATGATTCATCCAACCGCAATTATCGAACCCGGTGCCATTATCGGAAAAAATATTGCTATTGGTCCATATACTTGGATCAATAGCAATGTAATCATCGGTGATGATTGCGAGATCGGTTCGCATGTAGTCCTTTGCTCCGGGACACGGATAGGAAATGGATGCAAAGTCCTGCACCATGCGATAATTGGCGAGGTTCCCCAGGATTTGAAATTCGGCGGCGAGGCAACCACGGCTGAAATCGGCAACCGGACCGTAATCCGTGAATTTGCGACAATTAATCGTGGTACCAAAGCCCATGGCAAAACCTCAATCGGAACTGACTGTTTGATAATGGCTTATGTTCATCTGGCTCACGATAATATCGTCGGCAATAATGTGGTCATAGCCAATGCTACTAATATCGCCGGCCATGTGGAAATCCAGGATTGGGTAATCATCGGCGGCATGGTTGGCATTCATCAATTTGTCAAGATCGGACAACACAGTCTGATTGGCGGGCATTACCGGGTTATCAAGGATGTACCTCCTTACATAATCGCTGCCGGCGAACCATTGAAATTTGAAGGAGTTAATCATATCGGCTTAAGGCGTCGAGGCTTCTCCAGCGAATCCATAAAAAGCCTAAAACATGCCTATACGTTGATTTACAACTCGCCCTACAATGTTTCCGACGCAATTAAAAAAATCCTCGAGGAAGAGGTACAGTCGCCGGAAGTTCAAAATGTAATCGCCTTTATCAAAACCAGTGAGCGCGGGATTATCCGTTAGTTCACTTCACCTATGATTGTAAATTAATTTGCTAAGACTGATAAGAATTTTGTCAATTTTAATCTTGGTCGGTGCTACAGCTGATTCTTTCAGTCTTGATTTAAGCGGCACGGCAATCCCTGACCTTCGGGCAGTTTTGTTGCCTTTGGGATCTGTAATAGCTACTGAACAAACTCCTCCCTCTCCCTTACTCGGCTCCGATCAGCAGCCGCTCTTAGCCCTGGGTGGAACACTTTTTAGCTGGGGTTCGCCGGCAACAAATTCGCCCACAATGGGATATCCTTCAGTCTGGCTAGCAGTTTCGGTTTCACCTAATCTGATCCTCGGTGGTAATCTGGCAGGTTTCAACTGGCTCGATGATAATATTCAAAGTATTGGACCATTTATCAGCACCTCCTGGGGAAACAACCAGAAATTCATCAACACCTCGTTCAACATTCATCATCTCAAAGGACCTGACGATTTTCATCTTCGGGACATCGCCTTAAGTTTATCACAAACAATCAAATACCCTAAGTGGCTATTTGCGGTAGGCTATACTGCGCATTTTATGCAATTCAAGGTCCATGTAAAAGAACCGCAAAGCTATCAGACAATTAAAAATATTGATCGGGGACTTTTCCGCCTCAGTGCTTATAGACGATTAGGAAAATCACTCCAAATTGGCGATGAGCTATATCTTTCAACCAAATCAGTAATGACAAATTTGGTATTGTTACTTTACTTTTAACAATTTCAATGAAACGAATCTCGATCCTTGGTTCAACTGGTAGTATTGGGGTAAATGCCCTGCGAGTCGCGGCAGCGAATCCCACTAAATTCGAAATTGGCTATCTCACTGCCGGTTCGAATGCCCGGTTGTTAATCGAACAAGCCCGAATTTTCCAACCACGTGCCGTTGCGATTGCCGATGAATCCCAGGTTGATTCAGTCAAACATGCACTCAAATCCCTGGGAATCAAGGTGCTTGGTGGTAAAGCCGGTATTCTCGAAATTGCGCAAAAAACCGATGTTGACCTGGTTCTCAACGCCATTGTCGGAACCGCCGGCCTGGAACCTAGTTATCAGGCACTGATGGCAGGCAAAAATCTAGCCCTTTCTAATAAAGAATCACTGGTAATGGCTGGTGAACTAATCAATAAAATTCTGACTGAAAAAAAATTGAATCTGTTTCCGGTAGATAGTGAACACAGCGCCGTCTGGCAATGCCTTATGGGCGAAGACCGCCAGACGATTCGGAAAATAATTCTGACCGGTTCAGGAGGACCTTTTCGAACGCTACCGCTGAACCAGTTTCCGCAAATTACCCCCGAAAAAGCACTGCAACATCCGACCTGGAACATGGGCCGTAAAATTACCATAGATTCGGCTACACTAATGAACAAAGGCTTGGAAATAATCGAAGCTCACTGGCTATTTGCGCTGCCAGCAGACAAAATCGAGGTGATTATTCATCCGCAGTCAATTATTCACTCAATGGTCGAATTTATCGATGGGTCAATCAAAGCTCAACTGGGCTTACCGGATATGAAACTACCTATTCAATTGGCTCTCAGTTATCCCGACCGAATTCCCGCCAACTGGGAGAAAACCGACTTTAGTAAAATCAGGGAACTGACCTTTGAAGCGCCCGACTTCTCAAAATTTCCAACCATATCCTTAGCCTATGAGGCGTTAAAGCGCGGCGGGACAGCGCCGGCAATTTTAAATGTAGTCAATGAATGGGCAGTCTATGCATTTTTAGATCATAAAATCAAATTTCAGGATATCTCTCGATATATCGCTGAAGCCTTAGCGACAATTCCAATTAAAGACAATCCGGACCTGGAGGAAATTATGACAACGGAACAATCCGGTCGTGAATTTGTTGAACGGAAGGTTCGCCAAATCGCCTAGAAAGGAAACATTAGCAAATGATAACGGTTCTGGCAATTCTCTTAGTCATCGGCGGAGTAATATTTATCCACGAATTGGGTCATTTCACTTTTGCCAAACTTACCGGGATGCGAGTGGAGAGATTCTCAATTGGTTTTCCGCCGCGCTTATTCGGTAAAAAGATTGGTGATACCGATTACTGCATTTCGGCTATTCCCCTTGGCGGCTACATCAAAGTCGCCGGCGTCATTGACGAAAGCATGGATGTCGCCGGAGTTCAGAGTAATGAACCCTGGACTTTCGAATCTAAAAAAGGCTACCAAAAGGGTCTGTATATATCGGGCGGTGTCATTTTCAATATTCTTTTCGCGGCCCTGATTTTTACCATATTAACCCTTAAAACCGGCATCTACGATCCCAAGCCCGATCCAATCGTTGATGAAGTCATTCCCGAATTACCAGCCGCCACTGCCGGAATTCAAAAAAACGACACTATCCTGGCGATAAATAATGCCCCTGTGACTACCTGGAACGAAATGACCGAGGCAATTCACTCCGTCCCAAACGACTCAATTCTAATTCGCTGGCAGCGGGGCACAACCATCTATGAGAAGAAAATTCTTACCGTGTCAAATAAAATGCTGAAAGGCGCGAAATTTGTGGAAGTTGGGATGGTGGGAATCAGTCCCCAATTTACGCACCACAAAGCCGGATTTTTCCAGGCTATCGGCAGCGGATTCGAGAGTACCTGGTACTGGCTGAAGGTAACAGTCATTTCCTTAAAAATGCTGGTGACCGGCGAAGAATCATTAAAGAACATCGGCGGGCCAATTTTCATTGCCCAGTTAGCTGGTCAATCGGCTAAATCCGGATTGGCATCGCTGGTGGGATTGATGGCAATTATCAGTATTAACTTAGCCTTTATCAATATCATGCCTATTCCGGCTTTCGATGGCGGGCATCTGCTGATAGTCGGAACCGAATCAATTCTGCGCCATCCCCTCTCCGTTAAAACCAAACTGCGTATCCAGCAGATTGGATTGGCAATCATTCTGACCCTCATGGTAGTTGTTTTCTACAATGATATCGCCCGTCTGTTCCGCGGCGGGATGTAAAAAACTAACTCTGAATTATATAGACTAAAATTCCAGAATAAAACCGCCAACCGGAAATAGTGCATACTGGGAAATGCGCGAAATAGTCCCATCTTCGTTATATGTATAATCCCAAATATTATCACGATTATATATATTTTGAATATCAATATACACAACCAAATTAACCTTTTTAAAAATATAACGCTGGGTATATTGAATATCCAACCGGTGATAAGCCGGAAAACGGTTGGTATTGAAATCCTGACCGGACGGTACATACCAGCGCTGCAAATAGGGATCGTAAGTCGGCTTGGTATAGGGTTTACCGCCCAAATAGCGCCAGCGGACGCTGAGTTCGATTTCATCCCCAAATGGCATCAGCCAGCCGGTAAATTTATATACAGTTGTCTCTTTAAGTCGCTGATACCAGGATCTGTCCATTAATTTCTCACGATAGCCGAATACAACTGTTAAAACCTGCCGATAATCAAAAGGTGCATTATATTCCCGACCAGGATAGCGCGGATCGGACTGCTTGGCAACGTAATATGAATAACTGCCAATCCAGTGAAAACGATCGAAGAGTTTCTTCTGAATGAATAATTCGAGTCCTTCAACATGCCCCTTGCCAGTACTGAGCATCTGGTAATCCGTATCAAGCGAATCGAGGGTAGTTTGGGATTTAAAAATACTGATATTATGGTAGCGCCGCGAATATAATTCGATGGTCGCCCGGATATCCCGGGCAAATAAATGTTCGAGTCCGATGACAAACTGGTCAGTATATTTGCTTTTAAGATCCTTGTTGACTGGATCAGTTAAAAGATACAAATTTAGCGGAGATTGATAGTGTCGTCCATAACCAGCATTGATTTTAGTAACCGGGGTCAAGCTATATGAGATTCCCAACCGAGGTGAAATACTATGGAATTTAGTATAGGCGAAATAGTCCCAGCGCAAACCGGCTATAACTGTCAGATTTTGCCAGGGAGAATATTTCCATTGCAGATGAGCTGCATATTTAGCCGTGTATATGTTTTCATCGAGGTTTAAAGCGGGGCTAATCCTGACCGTATCAACAACTACTGAAGAGTCAATAACACCGGCAATCGGCCAGTTGTGGGTGATTTGAGCAGCTTGCGAGCCATCTAAATAATAGGCATAACCAAAGACTGTATCCCGATCCGCCCAGTAATAGGTGTCAAAATTCAGATTCTTAAGACTAAAACCCGTAGTAATTTCATTGCCTTTGTCAATCCGATAAACAAAATCCCCTTTGAGACTGGTTTCGGTTTCGGTATTATTGGTGCGAAAATAGACTGCCCCATCATCATAAAAACCGCGATACCACCAGTTATTTGCCACCTGAGACAGCGTCAGCAAGGAATAGGTGTTAGAATTCCAGAGACTTTTTAGAGAAAGACCGGTAGCGTACTCATAGCCGCGGACATTGACATTTTCCGCCCCGCGCGAAGCTTTTTTATCCTGATTAACCACGTCAATCCGGTCTTTACCGTAAATCCCATTCCAGATGAGTTTGTGTTTGGAACTCAAGTCGTAAACAATTTTTCCCTGAGTGTTGTAATATTGCGGGACTGCGGTCAGACCAGTATTAGCAATAATGAGATCAAGATAGCTTTTATGATAACTGAATAGGTACGAACCCCTTTTACTATTAAATGGTCCTTCGACCTGAGCACCTATTCCAGCCATTCCCATATCGAGATTCGATTCAAATTTCTCGCGGTTGCCTTCGCGCAGTTTCACATCCATAACCGACGAAGCTTTGTCACCAAAGCGTGCCGGAAAGGAGCCTGCATAGAAATCCACATTATCAATAAATAGCGGATTGATCATACAAACCGGTCCTCCACCCGTACCGATCTCACCGAAGTGATTCGGATTGGGGATTTCGATATGATCCATCACAAACAGATTCTCACCCGGTGCGCCGCCCCGCACAACAATCTCATTATATTGATCCGATCCGGAGACGACCGAAGGCAGGGATTGCATCATGCGCTGTACGTCCATCGAACTACCGGGATCATTGATTATTTCGGTAAAGTCAACGCTACGGTCGCTAATGACTGCATCTTTAGCCTTTTTGAAGAAATCGGCAGTAACAACGACACCTTCCATTTCCAATACGGTTTGCACCAAATCAATATTTAGTGTCAGGGTCCGGTCCGGGCTAACCGGCAAATTCAGCTTGGTCTGAGGTTCATAACCCATCATCTGAAAACGGATATGATAGCTTCCGGGACGCAGATTCCTTAAATAAAAACTCCCATCCAGATCGGTCGCAGTACCTTGATCAGTGCTAACCAACATCACGCTGACACCCGGGAGCGGCTGCTGCGTTTTATTGTCCACGACAATACCACGGATATGACCCAAACGCATCTCCTCAGCCGCCAGATTTATTGCCAATAGAAAAATAGCTAAAACAACAAGGAAATTAAATTTTCTCATTCAATCATCTCCCATGTTCGCTGTAAATCATTTTATGAAACAATTTATAGTGTGAAAAATATCGGCTAACTTTGATTGCTAATAATTAAGTAAGTTGTCAGGTGCCAGACAGTATTTTCGGGATTTGTGATCCCGAATAAATCAGAACAATCCGGTGATATTGCCTTGATCATCAATATTGACTGATTCCGCAATCGGATTGATCGGCAATCCGGGCATCAGCAGAATTTTGCCGGTAATCGGGACGATAAATCCTGCTCCAGAGGAGATATTTAAATTGCGAACAGTGATCAAGAAGTTTAACGGTCGCCCGAGCAAATCAGGATTATCGGAAAGACTGCTCTGGGTTTTGGCAATACAAACCGGCAGATTCTCGAGACCGAGTTTTTTAATTCTTACTAAATCTTCGGCAGCCGCCGCGTTAAATTCAACGGCTTGCGAACCATAGATTTCGCGACAGACGGTCTCGATTTTATGTTCAATCGAGCTGTCTAATTCATAAAGCGGTTGATAACGGTTGGGATGATCGGCTAAAATGGCAACTTTTTCCGCCAATTCGACCGCACCGGCGCCACCTTCAAAATAAGAATTGACGACAACAGCTTCTGTTTTGTGCTTAGCGGTAAGTTCCCGGATTACTTCAATTTCCTCGTCGGAATCCTGAGCGAAGTGGTTGATCGCAACGATTGCCGGCACTTTAAACTTGGCGATATTCTCAAGATGTTTTTCGAGGTTCGGAAATCCCCGGCGTACGGCGGCAGGATCCGGTTTATTCAATTCGTCTTTCCGGCATCCACCATGCATTTTTAGAGCGCGGGCAGTCGCAACCAAAACGACAATCTTCGGATTTAAGTCGGCTTGTCGAGCGACAATGTCGAAGAATTTCTCAGCTCCCAGATCGAAGCCGAAACCAGCCTCAGTAACCACAAAAGGTGCCAGTTTGAGCGCCAATTTCATTGAAAGGCTGGAGCAGGTGCCCTGGGCAATATTAGCGAAAGGACCACCATGCACAAAAGCCGGAGTCCCTTCACTGGTCTGCACCAGATTGGGCTTCAGCGCATCTTTCAGCAAGGATGCCACGGCACCACTAATTTTCAGGTCGCTTAGATAAACCGGCTGTTTGTCAAATGTGTAACCCAAGAAAATTCGCCCAAGGCGGGTTTTCAATTCCGAGTAGGATTCCGCCAGACCAAGAATCGCCATGATTTCGGAAGAGGCAGAAATGGTAAAACCCGATTCACGCGGAAACCCGTCAGACTTGCCACCGAGTCCAATGATCGTGTTACGCAGTGAACGGTCATTCATATCAACGACTCTGTCCCAGGCACTGCGGCGGGGATCAAGCATTGGCTCTTTCCGCCGAAAAATATGATTGTCAACAACTGCTGCGATAAGGTTATGAGCCGCAGTGACAGCATGGATATCGCCGGTAAAATGCATATTGATGTCTTCAATCGGATGAACACAAGCCTTGCCGCCGCCGGTGGCACCCCCTTTCATCCCGAATAGCGGACCAAGCGAAGGTTCACGCAGTGTCACAATGGCTTTTTGACCGATTAGATTTAATCCCATAGCTAGCGCGATGGCGGTAGTGGTTTTACCTTCTCCCGCCGGAGTTGGGGTCATGGCCGAGACCAAAATTAATTTACCATCGGGTTTTGACCTTAACCGATCGTAGACCGAAATATCAATTTTAGCCTTATAGCGACCGTAGAAATCTAAATCATGTTTATCAATGCTTAGATCAGCAGCAACTTCCTCAATTGATCGTAACTTTAGTTTTGAGCTGTTGCGTTGTTCACTTTTCATTCATACTCCCATTCTTACTATCCATCTTTGCCATAAAAAATAACTAATTGAAATAAAAAATGCGAATTCTATAAAGGATAGTTTGATCGGACAATTCTACATGTCGGATTTCTGATAACTATTTAAATGCGAACCGCTCTCCTGGTCGCGGATTAAGAGATTAATTACCTACTAGTCAAGAAAATAAAACTGATTATTTCTCAACTGAATTTACTTTTCGGTAAAGTCCGCTCGGTCTTTGCCTGCTGGCTCTTTTGGTAGATTTAATCCCCTCACCAGAAGGTAGAGCCCAACTGCGATCAGAATTACCGGCCAATAGCGAAAAATACCCCACAGGCGACCATAAAACAAACAGGCCAGAACAATCAGCACGGTCGCCGGGATCCAAAGTGCATTGCCCTTTGGTCCGAAGATATACATCAGGATAAATCCCAGTCCGGGTGCTATAACAAAAGTTGGCCATAGTTCATCCATCCGGTGCCAATAACCCCGATTGGTATAAAAGAATAGCACCCCGATAACCAGTAGAATAGTGCCCGGCATTAAAAGCCCGAAATTCCGCCGATTGACCAGAAAACCAAGATAAAATAGCAACCCGCCAACAATCAGAATGATCGGCCAAAAATTGTCCCAGTTGACAAGATCCAACTGCACGCAAAGAAAAAATACGCCCAGCAAAATCAGAATAATGCCTACGGTGTAATTCGAATGGTTTTTAGCTTGCTCACTCATTATTAATCTCCTCAAATTTGCATTAGATGGCTATCTCAATTAAATGTTGTCGTCCTAGTAAATGTCAGTAAATATATACCCAATCTGGTAATTTTAATCAATATTTTTATTAGACAATTAATTCTGTAGGAATTAGTAATCTGGATGCACCAAAAATTTAACCACATTTAAAAAATATTTATCGCCCCCTTCTCGGTGATAAATGTTAGTGACTTAAGGCATTTTTATAAAATGTCCTTTTGGAAAGTCCCCGAAAAATCAGATATTTGGTTATGAAATGCAAAAAGTCCGATGTAATCTTAATTGTATCCGATTGAAGATAACGGAATCTAAGAGATAACTACGAAAGGAAAACAGATGAAAGCTAAAGTTCAAAAAGTGATCGAAACTATCCGTCCGTTTTTACAGGCAGACGGGGGCGATATAGATTTAATTGACGTTACTGAAGAAGGCATCGTGAAAATTCGCTTAACCGGCGCCTGTAGTGGCTGCCCGATGAGCACTTATACCCTGAAAATGGGAGTCGAAAATAAATTAAAGAAAGAGATTCCGGAAATTAAAAGCGTCGAACAGGTTTTCTAAATCCGGATTTCCTCAGATGAACCGATTCACTGTCCAAAATTTAAAGGCAATAATTAACTCAAACCTGCCGAAAGGAGGGTGTTTTTATGGATAAATATGTCTGCACTATTTGTGGCTACGTGTACGATCCCGCCGTGGGTGATCCCGATAATGATATTGAACCGGGCACGGCATTTGAAGATCTTCCCGAAGATTGGGTTTGCCCGGTGTGCGGTGCCGGTAAAGACGAATTTGAGAAGGAATAATATTTAGCAATCGGTTGGATTGCCATTTCCGGCAAATATTATTTTCAGTAAAAATAATTGGGCTTTTGTCGGAGCT
>Ga0315555_1002742_pt1 | contig 12285 bp, 13 predicted proteins | sample SalMarSW160380MG_FD_202113 | JGI IMG/M metagenome (GOLD analysis project Ga0315555, IMG submission 202113) | Salt marsh sediment microbial communities from the Plum Island Ecosystem LTER, Massachusetts, United States - Salt Marsh Sediment SW1603-80 ...
GCAAAAGTGGTGAATAATGTTCAGGAAACTCCTCACAAAGATAGCAAATGAATTAGATAAGCACCACATTTCTTATATGGTAATAGGTGGGCAAGCGGTACTTCTCTATGGAGAACCAAGATTGACCAAGGATATTGACATAACTCTTGATATGGAAGTCGAGGGGTTTGAAAGGATGAAAGATGTTATAGAAAACCTAACGCTCAGGATTCTAATTGATGATCCCGAAGAGTTTCTACAAAAGACAATGGTGCTACCCACGATAGATGACAAAACCGGTATTAAAGTTGATTTCATTTTTTCGTTCTCTCAATATGAAAAGCAGGCAATAAAAAGAGCAATTGATGTAAAATTTGGCAGAACTATAGTTAAATTTGCTTCTCTTGAAGATATTATTATTCATAAAATTATTGCTGGCAGGGCGCGGGATATTGAGGATATAAAGACAGTCCTTTTAAAAAACCCGAATTATGAAGCAAAATATATTAAAGGGTGGTTAGGACAATTTGATAAATCGTTGAATGAAAACTTTTCTTCTACTTTCGAGAAGACTTTAGAAGAGATAAGCAAATAAGCCAAAATATCATTGAATAAAATAAGTTAGAACAACCCTCAATCAAACCCTTCACCCAACCCCTTGACTTGTTTTTGTTTTTTTATATGCTTTTAGGCAGATGAGAGGGTCTATATTATAATCTTTTGGGATAAGTTAACTAAGAAGGGTATGTATTATCGTATAATTTATTAAAGGGCAAGTTAATTAAAAGGAGGTATGAAAAGTGAGGAAAAGTCTATTGATTTTGGGAATGTTTTGTTGCGGTTTTTTTGGCTCTCTGGACAATGTTTTCGCTGGTGGTTATGAATGGGGTGGGCTTGGTCCAAGGGCTTGTGGAATGGGTGGTGCATTTACTGCAGTAGCAGATGATTGGACGGCAACATATTGGAACCCTGCTGGTTTAACAGAGACTGAGGGAATTGGTTTTGGAATAGAGTTATTACAGCCTAACTATAAATCCAGTGATGGTAACTCTATTGCTAATCTTGATCCTGCTGATATGAGTGTAACCCAGGGAGATATTTTTGCGCGTGTTTATCCGGTTGAGCCCACGAGCTTTGAGAATACTGAGATCTCGGGCCATTTTTATCAACCCTGTATGGGAGGATTTATTGACCTTATGGGTATTAAGGTTGGTGCGGGCTTTTATGTTCCAGTGGGAAACTGGATGGATTGGGATGATATAATCACGGACCTAACCAATGCCGAAATAAGTGCTTCATACTTTACAAGTATGTGGCTTATGACAGGAAATCTTTCTATTGCAAAGGAAATCATTCCTAGTCTTTCAATAGGCGCTGGATTGAATGGGTTATATATAAAGAATAAATTTGAGGCTAAAAAATCTTATGAAGGTTCCAGTAATCCCTTATTGGTTGACTACGACTTCGAATATAAAACTGAAGGTAAGGGCTATGGGTTTGAAGGAATATTGGGTGTTATGTTTAAACCTTTACCTGTTTTGAGTGTGGGCGCGGTTTATCGCACCGGGAGTAAGATCAGCCTGGATGGTTCTGGGAACTACAGCCAAACTTTAGCACCTCCGGCTGAATCAAGCAACTATGCCCAGAAGTTTTATCACCCATCCACTTATGGTATAGGCCTGTCATGCAAACCAACAGCCAAAATACTTATTTCTGCTGATTGGCAGAGGAGTAACTGGTCTACATGGAAAACTGTTATGGATTTCGAGACAGAGGGTGTTGGTCTAAGGGATGAAGATATAGATTGGGATTGGAAGGTCAGCAACCGTTATCGTTTTGGCGTGGAGGGTAAGCTCACCAATAGATTAGCTTTAAGGACGGGCTTTTACTATGACGAGTCTCCTGCTCCTGATTCGCAGATTAGTTTTACCAATATTGCTGATGTGGATAGGAAGGGTATAGCTCTTGGAGCGGGTTATGAATGGGCGAAACTCCAGATTGACTTACTCTATGAGTATCAATGGGGAGATCGTAGTGTAAATGATATAGAGTATAGCCAGAGAGTCAATGCAATTACTCTAGCACTGTCTACTCAATTATAAAGTAGATAACAGCTCTAACTAATCATGCAAATAACTTGGGGTTCATCATTTTTTGCTGCTCAAGTTTTCCTAAGTCAAAATACCAGGCCTTACAGAGGACTAACAAGTGGATGCTGCGATTGCAAACAAAGAGTCGCTCGGACTTGCCGTTCATAAACCGCAGTCGATCCCCCGGCTCGCCCTGTGGAATAGATGTCTCTACCTGCTGTACTCCTATTCCATTGGGCGAACTCTTTTTGATTTCTAAAGAAATCAAAAAACCATGCCCGCTCAGCCATTGATGAGGATTTCCGAACGCCAAGCCCTCGCTTTCTTAACAGAGATTTGAAGGCTTCTACATAAAAATGATAAAACTCCCTACAAATAATCTCTTGACGTAGGTTGAATATTCTATTATGCTTTTGGATAAAATAATGGAGAGAATAGGTGTTGCAGAGTAAAACATCTTTGCTGTATGTTTAAGATGTATTTCATAGGATTATTCTGGAGGTAAAAATGGTAAAGGTAAAAAAAGTAGGCATTCTTTCTTTAGCAAATATCCTTGGTATTCTCTATGCAATTTTAGGGTTTATATTTGGTGTGTTTGCCTCAATGATCTCATTTCTTGGTATTGCTTTCGGAGAGCCAGAAATGGGGCTATTTGGTGCCTTATTTGGTATGGGAGCCATAATTTTACTACCTATATTTTATGGCGCAATCGGATGGATAGGTGGAATAGTGACGGCGTTCTTATACAATCTAATTACAAAATGGATAGGAGGACTCGAGATAGAAGTAGAGACAGAGAAGTAAACTGGGTTAATTAACTTATAAATGCACAAAAATAAAGATATTTCGTCTTCGAGAGCTTTGTGAATATAAGAAGTTATATAAGGGGGAATGATATGAAAAAGGTAAATCTTAAGATTATTTTATTTTTGGTTTTTTGTATATCTTTATCTCTATTGGCTGAGCCAAGAGAGGAGACTTTAATAAAAACATGGGAGGCGATACAAAAGAGTAACCCCAAAACTGTAGTTTTTGAGAAGTTGGAAGAAAATACCTATAAATTTAAGACCGAAAGATTTCCTTTTGATGGTATACTTAAGGTGCTTAATATTAGCATAGACGACCGCATGAGCGATTCTGAATATGGATATATTATGGGCGTTGTTGAGGTCGAGTTAGTTGACTTACCTCGGAACTTTATGGAAAAATATTCATACAGTTATTCGATGTGGGTCCAGAATAACATGCTTTATTATGACAGAGAAACTAAAAGATGGTTATCAAACAAAGATTATTATGCAAAGTCGCAAGAGAGACTTCCAAAGCCACCACGGATGTTTTTCCGGAATATTCTTTCCTATGGGCCAATTATAATATTAATTGTGTTCGTAGTTTTTTCCCTGATAGTTATAAATAATCTTCAAAAGAAGAACAGAAAATATATGGATTTTGAAGAAGATTCGACAAAGAAATCGCTGGAATTAATTCAAAAATCCTTGGTTTTAGGAGAAGAGAGCAATAGAGTATTAAAAGAGATATTAGAAGAGTTAAAAAAGTAAAAAACACCGCCAAGGATTATGCCACGGCACACTCACGGTTAGTTCTTTGCTAAATGTCACCGAGGCACCCCAGTACGGTCGTTGCCTCCCTACGGGGCAAGCCCAAACCGCCTCGATTTTTTCTTTTTCCCTGCTCAACTAATCAACGATTCAACTGTCATTCGACTCATGACACTCGCTTCTTGACATAGGACTTCGGACCTCGGACTTTCATAACAAACCCTACAAACTCAAAAAACCCTTGACTTAAATTTGTTTTTCTTGTATGCTTTTAAGTAAGAAGGGAGGTAAGTTGTGTTAATCAACCAGAGGAGTTCAATCAAGCAAAATTCAATCAGCGTTTTTAATAGACTAAATTTTCAGTCAACTTCAGGAGGCGTGAATTATGAAAGATAAAGACAAAGCAAAGGGGCAACTCATAAAAGAATTAGAGGGATTTCGCGAACGGATTGCTGAGTTGGAGGAAAAGGTAGTTGACCCATTAACAGGTTTGCATAGCCGTTATCATTTCTTTAGCCTGGCAGAGCACGAATTTGCGCGCTCTTATCGCTATGAACGACCCCTATCAGCTCTTATGCTGGAAATTGACAACCTCGGAGATATCTATGAGGCTTATGATCATGCCATTGGTGAGCAGGTTCTGAGGGTAGTAGTTGAATGTTGCAGAATGAACGTTCGTTCTGTTGATATTGTGGGACATTATAGAGATGAGGAATTTGTGCTCCTTTTACCAGAAGCCAATCTTGAAGCCGCGAAAAAGGTAGCCGAGAGGGTACGTCAGTCTGTTGCAAGGGCGCCTGTTTCCACTGAAAGAGGTTCTGTTGTTACAACCATCAGTCTTGGAGTGGCTAATATAGGTGAGGGTACTCCGAATCTGGTTGCCTTGTTGGAGAGAGCGAGTAAAGCCTTGCATTTTGCCAAGCAGGATGGTGGAGACTCTGTGGAGGTTGGGTGAAGAGAAGGTGAAAAGATGGAATATTTTATTTTTTATATTAATCCCAGGAATGTTCACAAAGGCTGGTTCTACTGCTGGTATTTCCGGGAAGAGCATTAATTTTAATGGGAGAGTTATTATATCGGTGGGCGAAACCGGCTGTGATGAAACAACTATACAAGGTGCATTTTTAAATCATAATCTTGAGCCAGGGGATATTATAGAGATCAGAGGCAGTCGAACTTATTCTGAGGATATTGAATTGAATCCAAATAATATACGAAAAGGAGGATCCGACCACCCGGTCATCATGTGGCCAGATCAAGATTAGGGGGGTTTTGCTATTTTAACAATATTGCAATTGCCGTTAGGAAAACTAAAAAAGGTGTGTAATAATTGATATTGATTGTCATCATGGTAATGGAACGCAGGATATATTCTCGGGTGATAATAAGGTTATGTATTTCTCAATACATCGAAATGGGTCTTTTTACCCTGGAACTGGTAGAGAAACAATTGGAAACTGTATAAATTATCCATTGCATTGTCCTTCAGAAGTAGATTGGTTAAACGCATTTTACGAAATAATTTCAAAGGTTCATGAGTTTTCCCCTGAGTTAATTGCTGTATCTACAGGTTTTGATGCATATAAAGACGACCCTATAGCAGGACTTGGCTTGCGAAGTTTATGAAGAAATTGGTAGAGAAATTTCTAAACTGTCAAAACCCACGTTGTGTGTGCTTGAGGGTGGATATAGTGAAAAAATGCATATTTGCCTGTATAACTTTTTAGGAGGATTAGAATGTTTCTAATGGGGTTCTAAAAACTTATTTCTAAGCTTGGGCATTGACATATGTTCATTTTGTATTAGTATAATAATACAATATAAAAAAGGAGGTATTGTGAAGCTAATTAAAATTGCTGGTCTCTTAATGGTTTTTGTAGTTATCTCTCTTTATGGCCAATCCGGGATTTCAGGGTATCAGACTCGAAGCGACTTTATGTTAACTTCTCCAGGAGCAATGGGTGTTGGTCTTTACGGTTATGAAAATCCTGCCATGCTTACCCATCTTCATCAAGTTGATTTATTATTAACTCTATCTGATGAAACTGGTGATTGGAATGATTTTAATCGATGGGGATTATTCACTGCAGTACCCAACTTTGGCTTTGGTATGATTCGAGAAAGTTACCCTGGGGGAGATATAGCGAACTATAAATTATCTTTCTCTGGAGGTAACAGAAGGCAAAGTTTTGGGTTCGGTTATGGCTGGTCCAGCGGAGGCACTGATGTGAGTATGGTAACACTCGGAAGTTTGCTGCGTCCGAATCGATATTTATCAATTGGTCTAATTGGGAATCTTGCTACATCCGGTGGGGACAAAGAGGGAATTATTGACCTTGGAGTTCGTCCATTTGGTAATGAGCGAGTTACCCTGTTTGGAGACTATGTCTTGCAAAATGAAGAGGCATTAAAGGATGCTAATTGGAGTGCTGGAGCTGCTATGGAAGTATTGCCTGGGGTCCGTCTAACTGGCCGCTATTTTAATAATAGTTCTTTCACCATTGGTTTCAACCTCAGTTTTGGCCATTTTGGAGTTAATACCCAGGCCCATACCAATAAAGACCAGGAATACAGTCACAACACCTATGGTATCCGGGTAGGTGCCTTTGACCGAACCCTTTTTGGGCATAAGAAAAAATATGTGAAGTTAGATCTTTTAGGTCCTGTTAAGTATCAACGCTACAGGCTATTTGATGAATCAAACACCCTATCTCGATTAATCTCAATCATTGATAATGCCAAGAAGGATAAAACCGTAAGTGGAATAGCTATCAATGCCTCAGGAATGGGAATCAATCCTGAAATAGCCTGGGAACTTCGGGAAAGATTGGAGGACTTCAAATCAAGTGGTAAACATGTTGTTATATTTATTGATAACGCCGGAGCCATTGATTACTATTTTGCATCTGTTGCTGATAAGGTAGTCCTGGATCCAACGGGTAACATCACTTTGAAGGGCTTTCTGTTCGGTAAAATGTACCTAAAAGGGACCCTGGAAAAATTAGGAATAGGCTTTGATGAATTAAGGTTTTTTAAATACAAATCAGCTGCTGAGATTCTTTCCAGGGAGAGTATGTCTGAAGGGGACAGGGAACAATTGCAGAAATTGATTGATGATTGGTATGAATTATGGGAATCGGATATATGTGACTCCCGAGGTTTTACTATTGGTGAATTTGATGAACTGGTGAATGGAGATTTTTCATTCATGCCTAAAGATGCCCTGGAGAAAGGGCTAATCGACGCCTTCGGACGCTGGGATGCCGTTAAAGATATGATAAAAGATGTTGAGGGAAAAGAACTCTCCCTTATCGGGCCAGATGGCATTGTCGAATATCAACTCCCAAAGGATAATCGTTGGGGAGAACCACCACAAATTGCTATTGTTTATGCCCTGGGTGAGTGTGCTATGGACACGGGGATTAAAGCACGCAAACTGGTGAAGGATATTGAATCGGTAACCAGGAATTCAAAAATTAAGGCAGTAGTTTTCCGCGTTGACTCACCCGGTGGTGAAGTCATACCCTCTGATATTGTTGCTGAAGCCCTGAAAAAATGTGCAAAAGAAAAGCCAGTCATTGTTTCTCAAGGTTGGGTAGCAGGTTCAGGAGGATATTGGATTTCCATGTATGGAGATACTATAGTTGCTGCACCGAATACTATCACAGGTTCGATTGGCGTTATTGGGGGGTGGATTTACAACAAAGGACTCAAGGAAAAATTGGGTATGACCACTGATTTTGTGAAGAAAGGTGAGCACGCAGACCTTGGTTTTGGTGTTTCATTACCCCTGATTGGCAGGTTACCTGATCGAAATTTGACTGATGAGGAATATGCTATTGTGAAACATGAAATTAAGACTTATTACAAGATGTTTGTGGAAAAAGTGGCATCCGGTCGAAATAAAAAATATGAGGAAATAGATTCCATTGCGCAGGGTAGGGTTTGGACAGGTTTTGAAGGTAAGCGTATAGGGTTAGTGGATGAATTAGGAGGACTCTGGACCGCAATTATGATTGCCAGAGAGAAAGCCTGCATACCAGATGACCGAGAGGTAAAGATTGTTGAATTGCCGAAGAAAGGGTTGTTTAACCCTGAGATGTTCCAACCCAAATTACTTGGTGCTAAATGCAAGAATAACGAACTCTTAGAGTACCTTAAGCTTCGCCTGGAGAATAATGGCAAGGTAATGCCAATAATCCCTTTAGAGGATTTTGATGCGATTATGAGGTTGGGTGAAGCGAGGTGATTTTGTTTCTTTTTGGGTAGTTTTGGAGTGGTGCAGAGGAGTTTAAGGTGAATATTGTCATGTGGATAATTTTTTAGGCGTTGTTATCTTTCTTGTAGGGGTTTGATTCATCAAACCCGAAAATGTAGGGGCTCGCCCCGTGTAATAAAAATGTATCTCCAGAGGTTACTATTACATGGGGCAAGACCCATCTTGCCCTTCTCCCCTTAATTTTACAAAAAAGTGACCCGATAAAAGAACCTTGACAATAAAAGGAGTTTGGATAGGTTCAAATAATGAAAGTTGATAAGAATACTATAAATAATCTTCTTAAAAATCAAAATTACGTATTATTTCTTGCTTTTTTTCTGGGAATATTTCTTTCTAAGTTTGCAATACATACAAAGAATATCACTATACCTGCTTTAATTGCTGTTATGACTATTTCTTCTATTGAGATATCATTAAAGGATTTCTTTCCCTTAAGTAAGATAGCTCGTCCGGTTCTCATAGGGATTATATCTAATTATATTATCTTAAGTGGTGTTATTCTGTCACTTACATGGTTTCTTATTCCCGATCAGGAGTTATGGAAGGGTTTTGTAATTGTTGCTGTTTCACCACCAGCTGTTCTGATTATTCCTTTTACTAAAATTTTCAGAGGAAATATTTCTCTCTCAATAACCGGGACATTTGGGACTTATTTTGCAGCAATTATTATTGCACCGCTGGTGGCTTTTTTATTATTAGGAGAGAACTTAATCAACCCTTTGAAATTAATTATTATTCTATTTGAGCTAATTATTATTCCGTTAATCCTTTCTCGATTACTTTTGCTGAAATATAATATTAAAAACATTGAAAAACATCAATCTCCTGTTGTCAATATAGGATTATTCATAGTTTTTTATACAGTGGTAGGACTCAATAGGCAGGCACTCCTGGGGGAACCTAAGATGATAGGGATGATTTCAATTATTGCTTTTTCTAGTTTTTTTATACTCAAATTCTTCATAGAGTTTATTCTGAATAAATTAAAGGTAAGTAAAAAAACTCAAATAAGTATAATTTTAATGGCTACCATCAAGAATACTGGATTTGCTGCTGTAACTGCTTTGTCTTTATTTGGAGCTAAAGCAGCAATACCTCCAGCTGTATTTAGTGTATTTATAGTTATTTACTTAGTTTATCTCGGAATAAGTTTCCGTATATAATCCCATCAACTATTAAACCACTTAACCATCTTTCTACTCAAGGCTGTCTTACCCCAACCCACGAGCCTATCTTTTCATTTTCCTTTGAAACATTATATAATTAATAAGAACTAAAAAATAGAAAGTCGTGTTTACCCAGACATTAATGTAATTACCAAAAAGAAAGGCAGATAATATAAAAATAATGACTCCCACCTTCAGACTCACTGGTGCATAGTATCTAATATATGCCAAATATGATGAATGTAGCATTTTGTGACATTTTTCACATAAAAGACTTGTAGAATAATTCTTCTTTTTACAATGTTTACAAATAAAAGACTTTCCTTCTTCATCTCTTCTAATAGAATATTCTATCTGTTTAATCTTTCTTTCAGTATCTGTGAGAGTTATTGTTTTGACTTTCGATGTTGCTTTCTTATAAAATTCGAGTGCTTTTTCCTCATTCCCAACCTCTTCATATAAACTTCCAAGTCTGAGTAGAGGACCAAAATCATCCGATTCTTCATCTAAGTTCCTCTCCAACCACTCGATCTCTTCCCTGTTCTTACCCATTCTTTTGTTTTTTAATTCTTTTTCCTCCTGTTCCAGAGAATAAATAAAAAATGCCCAGCCAAGAATTATAGCGAAAATCATGTAAATTGCAAAAAAACCTCCCAAAAATAGGAAGAAAATAAACACAATAATAGATACCATAAAACCTAATAACACTCTATTATCATTTAATATGAGATTGAAGAATGTAACTTCTCCAAGCAAACATAGATTCATTAAATATAATAAAAATACCTCTATTAACCATATAGTGACCGCTACCCAGAACATAAAATCAAACATATAAAATTAGTATAGTAATACTCTTTATTTTGTCAAACCTTTAAGGGATAGAGGGGTCTATAGGTACTATAGGGACGGGGGTTGACATTTTGACATTTTTACCCCTTCAAATTATCCATTTATGTCTGTAACATATTTGGGTAATTTGGGAATGTAAATCTATTCATACTCCTAACTTCCTAACTTTACACTTTTATCCGTAACAAAAGTGTAAGGTTTGAATAATTTTTATCTATACTACTTATATATACAGGGTTTATAAGGGGTGGTGCTAATTTATTCTTGGGAATCTTTTGATCTTCAAATTTGAAAAGATATTCATTTCCTGACTGTACCACCATGTCAGACCGTGTGAAAACTCTTGTATTTCCCACTTTTTTGATATAATAATAGAAGAAAAATCAAAAATATCGAAGAGGTATTATGGGGTATATAGAAGGAGTTGCACGGAATCAAATGATGTTATTTCCAGATGTAGTTGATGATTATATTGAGGATAACAATCCTGTAAGGTTTATAGATGCCTTTGTAGATAGCCTTGATTTGGTTAAGTTTGGTTTCACACATGCAGAGACTGAGGATACCGGGCGTCCCCCTTATAATCCTTCTGATTTATTAAAACTTTATATATATGGTTATCTAAACCGCATTCGTTCCAGCAGGGGATTAGAGAAAGAGACAAGGAGGAATATTGAGTTGATGTGGTTATTGAGAAAGCTTACTCCTGATTTCAAGACCATTGCAGATTTCAGGAGAGACAACAAGAAAGCAATAAAGAAGAAGGTATGCAGGCAATTTATACTTTTATGTAAGAGGCTTAATTTACTTAGTGGAGAGCTTGTAGCGATAGATGGGAGCAAATTCAAGGCAGTAAATTCAAAGAAGAGAAATTTCAACAAAAAGAAGCTGGAGAAGAAGATAAGAGAGATAGATGAGAAGATAGAGGCATACATTTCCGATTTAGATGAGAACGACAGAGGGGAGGGATCCTTTTCCAGTGTGAATGGGGAGAGAGAAAAGGTGAAGATGAGACAATCAGATAGAGCATATATTTGGGACAATAAAGAGGAATTTCAATCAAGGATATTTTCTAATGAGGGGGAAGGAGAATGTATCAGCAGAGATGGGTTTAACAGTACTTGCCTATAACATAAAGAGGGTTCTCAAAATATTAGGGCCAGAGAGCCTGATTTGGGTAATGGAAGCAATGAATAAAGGAATATCTGATAATTTAGAGGATATCTTTGTTGATTTTGTGTATCTTTTTGCAAAAATCAAAGATTTCACTTTTCGGTGGTTAAAATCCAACCAGATAGAGATGATATACGATTGAACCATTCAGGTTTTCACACAGTCTGATGTGCATGAACTTTCCCGAAACCTATATTCTTATTCCCTTGACATAGGGATTAATATCCAATACAATTTACTCGAAAAAAGGGAGGCAAAATATGAAAAGTAACAATAGATGGGTCTTGTTTCTTTCTATAATTGCAGGTCTTTCAATCTTCGTTTCCATTAAGTATTTTAAAGTAGCTTTTCCCGAGGCATCCCTTGATATTAACATTGAAAAAGATAGGGCAGTAGAGATTGCCGATGAATTTATTTCCTCATTAGACGAGAGCACAGGTGGATACATAAATGGAATAATAATGGATGAGGATTCAAAGGCAAAGAATTTCTTTGATAGAGAATTTAATTCAGTGTATCTTGATTCTATCTATAAAACAGGCGTAAAGATCTGGTTCTGGAAGGTCAGGTGGTTTAAGCCTTTAGAAAAGAAGGAATTCAGTATATACCTTGATCCCTCCGATGGAGATATAAAGGGTTATGAAAGGACAATAATTGAAGAGGAACCAGGAGAAAAAATATCCCTAGATAGTGCAAAGGTTATAGCGGTTACTTTCCTTGCAAAGAACAGAATAAATCTGGATGACTTTTTGATTGTAGAAGAAGGTTCAGAGAATATAAAAGATAAAGAGGGGAATCTTGTAAGGGTCGACCATAATTTTGTGTGGGAGAAAAAAGGATGGAATATCAAAGATGCTAAATACAGACTGAATGTCAAGATTCAGGGTGATAAAATTGGCTACTACGATGAATGGGTAAAAGTTCCTGAAAGATGGGATATGAAGTTCGATAAGGAAAGGTCCTATAACGAACTCACACAACAAATTGCTAATGTCTTCGCTATTATATTGATGATTTTTTCAGTGTTTTATTTCTTTGTTTTCCTGACGAAAAAGAATATTTACTTGGTCTCAAGTTTTTAACGCAACATTTTCAGCAAAAGCTTCATACGGTGTGTTCCAGTCAAGCACTTTCCTCGGTCTACCATTAAGTAAATCCTGTGCCTTGTTTATTTGATAATATGACAC
>Ga0315555_1002745_pt1 | contig 12285 bp, 12 predicted proteins | sample SalMarSW160380MG_FD_202113 | JGI IMG/M metagenome (GOLD analysis project Ga0315555, IMG submission 202113) | Salt marsh sediment microbial communities from the Plum Island Ecosystem LTER, Massachusetts, United States - Salt Marsh Sediment SW1603-80 ...
TCGAAGCTATCAAAGAAATCAAAACAAAATGGATCTAAAAAACCCTACTTTTAATGGAGCAAATTTATAATAACCAGTTACTTTACACAAAGAATGAGAAAAGGTGCAGTTCTGTGGAGAGAAACCAAATAGTCATGAGCTACGACAGAGAAGCCGACGTAATCTACATCAGCTTCAGCAAACCCAGAAAAGCCGTCTCCGAAGAAATAGACCCCTACGTCCTCGTGAGAAGAGACCCAAAAACCAAGGAAATCCTAGGCATAATCATAACCAACTTCAACAAATACTTCGAAGCAAAAAAGAAGCTAAACATAAAAGTCCCTGCATCATGAACTACAAACCTGTCAGTTTCACGTCTTGCCTAGGCAAGTCACTCCAAACCTCAACAACCGTACTTCTACTCTTACCCACGATTAAATCAGCCCCGCGATTTTATGTCCGCTCAGACTGTCTGTCTTTCTTCCCAAATCATTCAAGCAATCAGCAGAATTGGTGTATTACCGTAGTCAATTACGGTTCTTCGCAACGCAAAGCATTCGGCTGGCTCCTTCATGTGATTGAGTAACCAGCCTGTCTTGATTTTCGTGCACTGAGACGCCTTAACTTAAAAGCTGTTTTCGCGGGCGTTTTTGTTTCCCACGTAACCTATCCCTTAACTTCATTGTCGAGCGGTACGCTCCTCTATGTTAAGGACTCTCAGCGTAGGATTTTTTGCCCGCGCCCACCGTGTCCCATGATTGGGTAAACCCGCCATCATAACAAAGCAAGCACAAGGCTTGCCTTTTCTGTTGGGTCCGTCTGCATGGTTCTCCGCGAAGAGAGTTCCGGTGGGATTATGCTCATTTCATCGCTATTTTAAACATCTACTTTGTTCAAAATTAACTTTTCCTAATTTTACTCCGGCACTAGATGTTCAAGGTTCATTTCGAAGCCGCAGACAGGATTTTCTAATTCGAAGTTGTTGAGAACTTCCGGGTGTATTTCACCTAAAAAGCCAATGTTCTTTTTTCGCAACTGTATGGTTGCAACTCTTCCTTCAATGAAGCTTGAATTGCATGTGGGTTTTATTTTCCATCTGAACAGACCTAGATTAGCCAATAATGCTTCCACGGTGGATTTTATTTCTGTGAAATTGGCTGTTGAATGGGATGAGACTCCTGCGACGTGGAGATGTCTTTCAGAGCGGCATTCAGTTTTCATATTAACGTTTATAATGTCTGAGACCTCAAATATTCTCTGAGGGAAGCTTTCATGTTTGTTATCCATTAAATTCCTCATCAAAGACGGCAATACGCTTGTTCTGGCTATGTTGTATTCTGAAGATGTTGGATTTGCAATTTCAACGGTTTTTTCTGGTTTTCTCCTCATTCTTCTGAATTGAATGTCATTGTTTGTCAGTATAAAATTCATGGCTTCTGTAAAGCCTAAACCTATCATTATTTGCCTAACAACATTCGCAAGCCTTGTAGCCTCGTGAAAGCTACCTGTTGTCACAGTCTTCGGCTTTGTCGGTTTAAGCCTGTAATAGCCATAACCAATGGCAACCTCTTCAACCAAGTCAACCTCGTGTAAAATGTCAATTCGATAGGCTGGAATTTCAACCTCAATAGTTCCATCTTCGGCTTTTCTGGCATTTAATCTACACTTTTTCAAGCATTCAACAATTTTGTTTTCTGAAAGCCTAACCCCAAACAATTCGTTAGCATATGATCTTCGCAACTTCATCTTTTGCGGAGTCAAATCTGGAGAAACAATCGTCTTATCTGGATATTTCACTTTAACCGACTCGATTATTCCACCCATGTCTGCAAGGGCTGTGACGAGAACATTTAAAGACTGTTTAACAGCTCTAAGGTCTGGTCCTGTTACATCAAGGAAAAAGTTTCTTGTTTCAGCGTCCACCCGTGTCAGTTCACCATTTATTATCGGCGGCATGGAAAGAACTTTTCCCTCAACATCTATCAAGAGCGGATATTTTGGAGACCAATCAACCAGATGCTTATAGGCTACTCCCTTTTCATGCTCTTCAAGAATTTCCCGCAACGTCATTTCTTCTGTTTTCGCCAAAGGAACAAACTTCACTTCATCAGGGTCAGCAGCCAAATATGTAAACGGAGGCTTAACATTGTTAAGGTTGTGCACTCCTATCGAAGCTTTTCCACGATCTCTACCGACACCCCAGTGGAGGTCTTCCTGCATCTCCATGATTTCCCTAACTGCATCCTCGTCCAACTTCATGTTTCTAACGACAGCGCCCAGCATGTATGGTCGAACTTTCTGAACAGATTCATCAATTTTCAATATAATATTGCTTTTATGCACCACGTATTTTGGTAAACCAGTTTTCCATCCCATCAATCCTTGAAAGGCTCTTGCTACGCCAGCATAGCTTGAGAAGTCAACACGGTTTGGATTAAACTCTATTTTCACGTAATCAGAGCCTACTTCTTCTATGTCAGATCCTATCCACGGAAGCCACTTAGCCATCTCCTCAACAGTCAGCGAACGTCCAACAAACTTTGAGAATCTATCTTTGTACAGAGTGATTACTGGCATGTCGGGATCCTCCTAATCCAGCCTAAATCATTCTTATACAAGAATCGGATGTCATCCAAGCCAAGCTTCAGCATTATTAGACGTTCCAAACCTCCACCCCAAGCTAAAACAGGATATTTTATTCCTAAGGGAGCTAACACTTCGGGACGGAATATTCCCATTCCACAGAGTTCAAACCATTTCTTAAGCTCGGGAATGTAAACTGTTGACTGCGCTGACGGTTCCGTGTACGGGAAGTAGCTCGGCCAGAACCGCACTTTTTCCAATCCAAGCCTAAGATAAAACTCTTTTAACGTTCCTATAAGGTCGCGTAGTGTCACGTTTTTATCCATGATTATGCCTTCGATTTGGTGGAATTCAGCTAGGCTTTTGTAATCCATTTTTTCATTACGATATACGCGGTCAACAGAGAACACTTTTACTGGTGGTTCTTTATGTTCAGCCAAATATCGAATCGTCGTTGCAGTTGTATGTGTTCTGAAAACAAGTTTTTTCGCTTCCTCCGGACTCCAAGAATATTGCCAGCCCCTTGAACCTGTTTTCCAACCATTCTCGTGTGTTTTTGCAACCTTGTTCACTATGGATTTTTTGGGCAGTTTTCCAGTCTTTGGATATTTCAAGTAGAAGGTGTCATGCATTTCCCTTGCCGGATGGTCTTGAGGCTGGAATAAAGCATCGAAATTCCAGAAGGCCGTTTCAACTATTGGACCTCGAATTTCCGTGAACCCCATCTCAGCGAAAATTTCCTTTGTCCTTTGGATTATTTGCTGAACTGGATGCGTTTTTGCAGGATAAACTGCTGGGCCCGATGCTGTCACATCGAATTTTGTCAGTTCAGCTTTTCGCCACTTTCCAGTTATGATAAGCTCTGGTGTAAGCTGAGTTACTTCAGTGATTACTCTTATTCCTTTCTTTATCCTTTTCCAGCCAGCCTCTGTGATTTCTATTATCCTCTTTGTTTTTTCATCAATTTCCAAAAGTTTTCTTCTTTTCAACATTTTAACGGCAGATTGCAGCTCAGGACTTAAATCTTCACCAATTACTTGCCCTTCTTGGTTCAAAAGTTTCAGTAGTTTCTCATCAGCTCCTTCCTTTTCAGGTTCTTCTAATAGTTGCAACATGTTTGTATTTGTGTCTAATGCCGCCCAATTTTTTCTTCTAAGCCATCCTAAAGCTATCGGTACGAACTGTCTCTCTAATTTTGCTTTCTCAACAATTTTTGTAATGGATGATTTTCCACCCAGCTTTATTAAAGCTTTTATCAGAAGTCTTTCGGGTAAGCCCCTTTTTGCGTGAAGTTTCCCCTCATCGTTAAAGCATATGATTGTTTGTTCCCTTTCAAGAATTTCCACGAGTTTTTTCCCTTCTAATGTTAAGGCAGCACGCATTATCGTTGCATCGGGCAAGCCGCTTTCGTTCATTATCTGTTCTACTGACGCCTTTCCGCCAAGCTTTTCTATTGTCAGCAATGTTTTATACTCATTTTCTCTTAGTTCAACCATAGCGTTTCCCTTCATTAATGGATTTAGCTAGATTTGATAACGTAGTTGTTATTTCAGTTTTAATAAAAGTATGCATGTTCCTAGCCGGTTTTTGTTCAGAATTTATCCACGTTTTTATGTAAATTGGCGAGGCATCACTTCAACAGCGACAATTAAGGATGCATAACCATATTTATGGCTTATTCCAAACGCCCCATCGTGAAGGCTCTGGTGGCTATTGTTCACGCAACATTTAATATGTTTTCCATGAAATGTATAAGGAGCTATTATGAGACGGTGGCGTCCATTTGGTGAATGAAAAGAAAAACGAGATGGTTGTAACTCCTTGGGAAGTTAAGGGCGAAGTTGATTATGAACGTTTGATACGTGAATTTGGCACTCAACCTTTAACAGAGGAGCTACTGCAAAGAATAGCGAAGCACACAGGTGAACTCCATCTCCAATTAAGAAGAAAGCTCTTTTTTTCGCACCGTGACTTAAATGTTGTCCTCGACCTCTATGAGAAGAAAGTAAAATTTGTCTTATATACTGGCAGAGGCCCTTCAGGTCCAGTTCACATAGGACATCTCGTCCCATGGATTTTTACAAAGCATCTGCAAGACAAGTTTGAAACGAGGCTTTATTTCCAGATGACAGACGACGAAAAATTCGTTGTTGAAGATAAGCTGAAACTTGATGAGGTTAAGAATTTCGGCTATGAGAATGCTCTAGACTTGATAGCCTTAGGATTTAAACCGGAAAACACGTTCATAATTTTCGACATCAAAGATATAGATCTGCTCTACGACATTGCGTTGGAGGTTGCAAAACGCACAACCTATTCAACGGCAAGAGCCACCTTCGGATTCCAAGATAGCACAAACATTGGATGGATATTCTGGCCAGCCATCCAAGCAGTGCCATGCTTCATACACGCTAAACTAACGGGCGAAAATGTTCCAGTGTTGATTCCTGCAGCCATAGACCAAGATCCATACTGGAGAATCACCCGCGACATAGCTCCGAAGCTGGGTTACTACAAGCCAGCCCAAATCCACTGCCGCTTCTTGCCGGGACTTGGAAGAGGGGGAAAAATGAGTGCTTCGGAACCAGAGACTTCCATATTTACTATAGATCCGCCAGACGTTGTGAAGGGGAAGATATGGAATGCCTTCACAGGTGGGAGAGCAACGGTTGCTGAACAAAGGAAATTGGGCGGAGACGCAAACATATGCACGATATTTCAGTATTTTGCTTATTTGTTCGAAGAAGATGATAAGAAACTGGCTGAAAGAGAGAGGAAATGCAAAGCTGGCGAAATATTATGCGGTGAATGTAAAACCGAACTGACAGAAAAGATTAACAAATTCCTTGCTGAACATCAAAAGAAAAGGGAAAAAGCAAGAAACATCGTAGAAAAGTTTTATATTAAACGTTAATTGGAGGTTTGTGAATGTCGAAAAAAGAGCAGGTTAATGTCAGCTTTTCTTCAGCTTACAAGCTTCTTCATCCAATGCACACAGTGCTTGTTTCATGTGTAGGCAGGAATGGAAAACCGAACATCATAACTTTGGCGTGGGCTATGCCGACATCAATTAACCCGCCGCTCGTTGCCATAAGCATCGCACCTAAAAGACACTCTCATGCGCTTATTGAAGAAACAAAAGAGTTTGTAGTTAACGTCCCAACAATGAAAATATTGAAAGAAACCTTGTTTTGCGGTAGAAGAAGTGGCAGAAACTATGACAAATTCAAAGAGGCAAGCTTGACGCCTTCACCAGCTAGAAAGGTGAAACCACCCATAATAAAAGAATGCGTAGCGCATGTAGAGTGCAAGCTTTACAATCAATTCGCTACTGGAGACCACACAATTTTCGTTGGCGAAATAGTTGAAGCGCACGCAAATAAAGAAGTGTTCACGGATAGATATGAGTTAGAAAAAGCAAGGATGATTTTTCATTTAGGCGGAAACGACTTCGCAACACTCGAACCAAAAGTTTTCACGCCCAAACTCTAAACTATTATAAAGCTAAAACTGGTAGGTTTCACCAACTACGTCATGCTGGTTATTGCAAGCTTTTTAAGTTATAACATTGTTAGCCGTAATAAAGCAAAGTGACGTTAATGAACGGTTTTGACAAAGACGCTATTCAAAAGTTCAAGTTGTCTGGGAAAATCCTGCGTGAAACACGTGAAGAAATGAAAAACTACGTTCGCGAAGGCATGCCAATAATTGACGTTTGCGAAAAAACTGAGAACCTCATACGGAAAAAAGGCGGAAAACCAGCATTTCCATGCAACGTTTCAATAAACGAAATAGCAGCACACTACACGTCTCCACCCAATGACAAAAAAATAATACCAGTGAAATCCATAGTTAAGTTGGACCTAGGCGTTCACGTGGATGGTTATGTAACAGACAGCGAAATCACAATATGTTTTAACTCAGAATATGGAAGCCTTGTAAAAACGGCGGAACAAGCCCTGAAAACAGCAATAGATAACATACGTCCAGGAATTTCAACTTCAACACTTGGCGCAATAATTGAAAAAACCATAAAATCCCGCGGCTTCAAACCAATCTCAAACTTGACCGGGCACCAGATTGGAAGATACGTCATTCACGCTGGCACTTCCATACCTAATGTTTCGCATATGTCCTTTTTTTCAAAAATCAAGCTGGGCGGAGTCTACGCCATCGAACCATTCGTAACCTTACCAAACGCAATAGGCAAAGTTAAAAACGGCGAAGAAGTCACAATCTTCCGATTTCTCAAGCGAAAATCATCAAAGAATCCTTATGCAAAACAGCTTTTAAGACATATTGAAGAGAACTTCAGAACGTTGCCTTTCGCTGAGCGTTGGCTGCAAAATGTCGTGCCGAAAGAACATTACAGAGAAGCTTTCCAAGCGCTCTTGTCTTCAAAGGCTCTTATGGGCTATCCCATATTCATTGAAGCCAGCGGAAAACCAGTGGCTCAGGCTGAACACACTGTATTGATAGTTGAAGATGGATGTATAATCTTAACTTAGAAACGCGTTCTTTTCTTTTTCTCTTCAACTTCCTTGTAGATTGCTGTTATCAACATGTTTTCGTTGCATTTCTGGCATGGGTCAACCTCTTTAAAAATGTAGTCTCCACGTTGAAAGTCTCGGATGCTCTTGAAACCGCATTTTCTACATTCAATTGTGGTTGTTACGGACGGAGTCTTTATGCTTAAACGTTTTATTCTTTTCCTTGTTTGAAATAGCACATAGGTAGATAAGGCTACGCCCAGAAATCCTATGAGTAACAAGTAATATGCGGTGATTTCGTTGGAGTTGAAGGCGCTGATGGCTAGAATAAGGGCTGTTAAGGACAACGCTAAAGTTATGAATATCACCAGCAACACAAACGACGAGATTCTGGCGGGCGTAGATGATGATTTTTTACTCATTTTGCCACTCTCCTATTGCCCGATGCCAATGGTGTTACCCACTCCAACAATAATTACTCTGTTACCTTCTTTCGTTTTTTCTAAAATAACTTGCTTTATTCTCTCGATAGCCTTGTCGACGGCATCAAAAATCTCTTTGCGCATTGGTGAAACAGCATCTCCAATGTCTTCCTTTATTATCACAGCATTTATCGGCACGCGATATTTCAGGATTGACTCCTCAATTTTGAACTGATCTACACCAGGTCCACCTATGGCTGCGCCTACTCCCTCGGCAACTTCGCCAACCTCTTCACCTTCAAGCTTCAAGGCTGCATCCACCATGATTATTGAAGCTATTTTTCCTTCATTTTCCTCCATTATCGTTTTCACCCCGTCTCCAGGCTTGCCGACGTTTCCTCCTGGTCCTTCAGCTTTAATAACATACGCTGTTCGTCCTTCTATAGGCACGGTTGCAACAACACAGTCCTTTGCGATGTTTCTCTTCGGGTATCCATGCGTTAGCTTTGCTGCTACGAGCGCTCCCGCCCCGTCGCCTATTGGTTGACCATCTGCGAAAGCTTTTAATGCGCTAGCGTAGGCTTCAGCCTCCCGCATGACAAGGGGTAATATCATTTGTATCTGCATTATAATATAGAGGCTTAACGTTTTCTTGCCCAGTAGATAAAAGTGTCTTATCACTTTATAGATGAAGTTTAGAGCCATTGCTGCTTCAAGAGTGTTTTCAAGATTGTTCGCTTGAGTTTTATCTGTTGCTGGCGCCATCAATTTTACATCATCCTTGAAACGAGTATCCCTAACGTCTAGTATGTGTTCGAGCTTCCCAACTATTCCCGCAGGGTCTAAGCTTTGCGGTGATATTGTGAAATACTCTAGGAACCTGTCAACTTTAGCCGTGGGATCTGCTTGGGGCTTTCCAATCTCTTTTATTGTTTCTATTACGATTTTTCTTCCTTCATCCCTGATGTATTTCAGTTTGAAAAGTGAGCCTTCAACTTCCCTAAGCATGATGTATGTGTTAATTTTTTGTCCATAAAACATGAAAACAAAGAAAAAGGCATAGAAGAGCAAGTTTAGAAGCCACGAATACTCTCCAAACGGTTCTTGCATGATCTGACTCTGTAAAGCTGTCATTGTCGCCAAATTGTTCACAACTCACCTTTTGGAAAAGGTGATCAATGCTTAGTTATAAGTTTTAGGTAATTCCACTCCAAATTAGAACACTAAATCTAGATGGGGCTGCCAGCTTTCCTGGGTTCGCGTGGCCGAAGACCACACTACAGCCGGGAACGGAGCGCAGTTTAACTTCTGAGTTCGGAATGAGATCAGGTGGGTCCCGCACCCTATGACCGGCAAACCCCAAAATACACGTTATGTCTATGCTCATTAACTTTTCGCTTCTGACAATAGAAACTTCGTGATCTTTCTCTCAAAAGAAGCCCCAACACTTCGTATGTGTAACTGTGAAGCCCTGGAAAAGGCTGGTGTTCCTCAAATATTTTCTTAATTGTCTTAGATCCGACTGGAATTAGAAAAAAGGAGGGTGGGGAGATTATTCTATTTCTCTTTCGTCATGGCAAGGACTGCTTTGATTGCAATGATGACGGCGGCTGGAGCTGCGAACGCTACGATATAGTGTAGGATGTAGTAAGCCCATTCGTATAGCAGATCATGAATAGTGCCCAGCGGAAGCCAGACATTTGCGCTAGCGGCTACTATCAGGGCAATCGTTGCAATAAGAAACGGAGTGACCTCCTTTGCAGTTATGCTTGTGATACCAATAATGATTCCTAAGATTAGCATAACCAAAGTGACCCATGCATTAGCATCTGAAATAGCTTGACCGTCCCAGGCCATATAGCCGACTGCCAGTCCTGCTACAATTGCTATAACAACGAAGGCGATATACGCCCATCGTGCTATTTCTTCCATTTCCATTTTAAACCCACAAAGATTTAGTTATCATCGCTAACATATTATAAATCTTACGCTTAAAGTTTCCATACAAAACCCACTTCTAGGGCGTTTTGAGACATAAAACCGTAGAACAGGTCATAAAAGTCTAATAAAAATCGAAGCTGAACTGTTCCTAAAGGAAGGCTTTGCAAAACCTCTTTTTCGTTGAAAGAATAACGCATATATTTAATCCTTTACAGTTAATCTAATGTCTAAAAAAAGGGGCCGTAGTCTAGACAGGAATGACGACGGGCTCCAGAAGCAAAAGCACGGGTTTGCTGACCAGTTGGGATGAAGAAGTTCTGGAGCGGTTAGAGAAACCCGTAGGGACGGTGCTTAAGCACTGTTTCCGGGTAAAGGTCGCTGGTTCAAATCCGGCCGGCCCCACTTCTTAGACAAACTTAGCGTGTGCCACCATGAACCCCATGTCAGAGAAAATGCACGACTGCGCGGATTGGAACAGAGCATTGCCAAACAAAGGATTGTGCAAGCATGTTACAATCCAAATCATATACAAAATAAGAAAAGAATGCGCCTTACAATGTGCTAACTTCTGCATAGATTCTGCACAAGAATTAAGTTTCTAAAAGCATAATAAAGGGATTAGGAAGAGAAAGTGTTCTTTGAGGGAACCAGATGAAAGTGGAAAAGAAGATTATCTCATACTTGTACGAATATGGAAACACAAGGGAAAGCGACATAATCAACTATGGTGTAAAGAAATTCGACTACTCTTCAGAAGAGATGAAGAAAGTCATAAAGCGAATGGTGATAAAGGGTAAAATCCACTATATTGTTCACAACGAACTCAAACCGCCTCAAGTCTATGTCAGCTTGAAAGAACTTCTGCCTCCCGAAATCGCAAAGACCCTCATTGAAGCCTTCATCCAAACGAAAGCAGGGGAAGAGGACGTGCAGAAAATTCTTGACGAAGCAGCATCAACCGCAGAGCAGATCAAACAAAAGTATTCACGAAAGTAACGGGCTTTAGACATCAAACGTCTGCTTTTGTCTCATATGTACTGCGTTTTCGCATCTCGGCTTTTTAGCTTAAACACCAAAACAAATAAAAACGTCAAGAAGTAACCAGAGAAAGCATCGAGTATGTGAGAAAGTATGCCAGCTGAAATCTTTGATCAAGATAGATTCGTCGAGATTAGTGGACGTGCTGAATATTGCGCGGTTAAAAGATTAAAAGATGTTGTGAAATTGAAGCTTCGTACGGCAAGGAGACTTTACACTTTGAAGGTTGAACCGGTAAAAGCTGAAGAGTTGATCAAGAAACTGCAATGCGAAATCCGTGAAATTTAGACTCCTTGATTGTGTTGAGAGAAGTGAGGCTCAATCATAATGTGGAAGTGAGGAGGCTTGCTGTTAAACCAAACAGTATTGGAAAGGGTAATCCTGGAAACATGCCTTTTCTCTCTAACATTTTAAATGACAGGAAGCATCCGAACAAGATGCCGATAATGGAGGCTACACATGGGATAGGGCTTCTAAATTTTAGTAGCATGTGGCCTGAAAGCAAAGAATAGAAGGTTAGGTCGCCTAGTCCCATTTGAATGTCCTGGAAGGAAAAGCTTAAACCGCGAAGTTGGTCAAGTCCGTTAAGAGCTATTTTTCCCACCGGTCCATGATATACAGCAAACGCGTCGTAGACTGCTAGAAAGCAAAGAATCAAGATTGCGCTTAATGTGGGAATTGAAGCTGCTAAAAATGTGCCCAGAGCTGCTCCTAAACAAAGAACTATCACGTTGCAAAGTCTGCTTTGAGTTCGGAAAATTGCGAAGCCGACAAGGATTGTTATTGTGAGTGATGATATTAGAATGAGGGGTTCGATGTGTGGGATGGAAAATCTTGAGGACGCCGCGAACAAATAGATGGAGGAAAGCATGAAAACGGCGGTTGTTAAGGCGAATCCAGTGATTAACGTAATCAGTTTGTGGCTTTTTCGCTTCAAAAGAAAATATATTAATGATGCGCCGACTCCGACTAGGATAACAAAGTAAGAGGCGTTTCCGAGGGAGCCGAAGGTGTCTTCGGAAAAAGGTGTGATTGTGTAGGTTTCTATGGAAGATGTCAGAAGGAGAACTGCGCATAACACTCCGAAGAGTAGACTTGCTAAGATTGGTGTCAGATGTACCAGCTTGGCTTTGAACATATTATTCAAGGGTATCGACCTAGACTATCTATGGTTTTTTCCACATTGGAGTGGCATTTGGTGCAGAATAAACTTTGTTTTCTGTCGGTTTCGAATATGGAATTGGAAAAGTACATGACACAAAACGGGTTAGAACAATGTCGTAAGCCTAGGGTGTGTCCAAGTTCGTGCACGGCTTCTTTTGTGCTTCTCGTTTTGAAGAGTTCAGTGTTTGATGGTTGTTTATAGAATTCTGGTCTAAGTCTCCATAATGAGATTAAGGCTGCTTTTCCGGGGCATTCTGCTGCGCCGAAGACAAAATTCAGGTTTGGGACAAAGATATCGACATCAGTTATTCCTAAAATTTTGTCTGTGGTTTTGTCTTTTTCAGCATAGTTGCGAATTTTTGTTAGTATGTTGTTTGAGCCGTATTGTTGTCTTGTGTTGTTGAAGGCTTCTTCTGGTATTGATAGTGTTTTAGGAATTATTGTGCATTTTGATTTGGGAAAAGTTATGTTTAGGTTTTCTTGGATGCTGCTTATCACGTTGGAATCTACTTTTCCTATGCGTAGAATTCCAATTTTCATTTGTTTCACCGCTAAATTTTGAATGTGTCTCCTGTTTTGGGTGCTTTCGCTTTCAATCCCAATTCTTTCTTTATCCATTTTGCAAAAAGTTCGCAGTTTCTCTCTGCACCGTGATTCACGAATATTTG
>Ga0315555_1002747_pt1 | contig 12283 bp, 8 predicted proteins | sample SalMarSW160380MG_FD_202113 | JGI IMG/M metagenome (GOLD analysis project Ga0315555, IMG submission 202113) | Salt marsh sediment microbial communities from the Plum Island Ecosystem LTER, Massachusetts, United States - Salt Marsh Sediment SW1603-80 ...
GTCTGCGACCTTGGTGTCGACAAAAAAAGGGCGTCTTTATAGGACGCCCTTGTCACTCCAATGACACTCCCTCGTGTCTTTAATTATAAAGATATCAAATTATAAACCGTCTGTCAAGCCTTTTTGCCCTTTGCTCTCATAAGGGGGAGTATTATTCGGCGAGGATCTGCTCCGCCTCGTGCCGATAGGCCTCCATCACATAGGGGATACCGGAGATCCGTGCCGCCTCCTCGGTCAGGGCCATGAGGTCCTTGCGGGAAACGAGAGAGAGCTTAAAGTTCCTGCTCCCCGCCATCAACTGCTGGAGCCCAACCCTGATCTTCTGACAAAAGGTATAGATACCCATCGCGCCGAGAGGTATGTTCTTCATCTCATTCCCGTACTTTCCCTTGAGCTCTTCATAGGAAACGAAGATCTCCTCAACGCTCTTGCCGTATTTGGCAACGCCCTTCGGCAGGTCATTCTCCGCCAGCCACTGCCCGATGTTTTTGCCCACCATGCCGGGGATCATGAGGGCCCGACCCATGCAGACCGCCTTGACATAAGGGCTCCCCATGGCGATGGCCTTGAACACTCCGTCTTCGCCCGAGAATCCACCGGCCAGGGCCAGGTCGGGAATCCTGATTTTTCGCTTGGCGAGCTTCTCACAGAACTGATAGGCGAGGGAGTGGAGGTAGAATGACGGGATACCCCACTCGTTCATCATCGGCCACGGACTCATCCCCGTGCCGCCAGGGGCACCATCAATGGTGAGGAGATCAAGCTTTGCCTCGGCACCATACCGCAGCGCCATGGCGAGTTCCACCGCGGAGTAGGCACCGGTCTTGAGCGTAATTCGTTTAAATCCGAGTTTTCGCAGCCGCTCGATCTCCTTCAGGAATCCCTCCTTATCTACAAAGCCCAGTCGAGAATGACGCTCAAACTCCTTGATCTCCCCTTCCTTGAAGGCCTTCTGGACCTCAGGGTTGGTGGGATCAGGGGTGACGATATACCCCCTCTTTTTGAGCTCGAGGGCCCGCTCGAGCTCCCTGACCTTGATCTCACCGCCGATGCACTTGGCCCCCTGCCCCCATTTGAGCTCGATGGTTTCGAGCTTATGTTTGTTCAAGACGTATTCCGCGACGCCGAATCGCGTATCCTCCACATTCATCTGGACGAGGATCTCACCGTAGCCCTCGTAGAACCGTCGGTAGGTCTCGATACGGCGATCCATCTCGGGCGAGTGCTTGACCTTCCCATTGCTGTCCAACTCCAGCTTAGGGTCGATACCGCATACGTTCTCGCCGCAGACGGCGGTGATCCCCGAGATGGCGGCCCCAACGGCAAAGTGCTCCCAGTTCTTCTGGGCGATAAAAGTTGAACCCAGCGCACCGGTGAAGACGGGTACGCGCAACTTCACTTTTTTCTCCCATCCGTACTCCGTCTCGGTATCGACGGCCGGGAAGACGGCCGTGTCAGGACTCGGTTCTACCCCATCGGGCAACCCTTCAGCGCCGACGGCGTACCCCTGGATATTGATGTGGGAGTAATCCACCGGATAGTCCTTGTCCGCCCCTGCCGTGATCGCACCAAAAGGACCCGGATAGATCACCTCCCGCCCCCGAAACGAGGCAAGCCACACCTCACAACCGCCCTTGCACCCGTCAAGACAGTCGGCGCAGAGCCCGGACATAGGGACAACGGTCCGTGAACGGTTGAATGTCCCCGTTGTTGCGCTTGCATTTGGCCTCTTTAAATTCATCCGACCACCTCCCTCTCGTTTTTATAAAATATTGCGTAACCAGTTGAAATCATAGTACTCTCTTGTAAACCCACCTCAGATTCAATAAAAAAGGCGTCCCTTTGGGCGCCTCCATCTCATCTGCTCCTGGACACCTCATTGTGCCCGCGATTTCTTTATCAGGTTCCTGAGGGGGTGTCAAGGGCTTTTTATGGACGGAACCTGAGTGATAGAGAAATACCATCTGCAGGGGCAAAGGAAGGAGAAATCTTTTGCTCGAGGGCCGTTTCTCCAAAAAACGGTTCTTTTTCGCTCGTGGTCTGGAGCAGATTCAAATTTTAGGGTATTTACAAAGCATGATACGTTTGCTATATTATTGACGGGGGAAAACAGGGCCTATAAGCTCCTGCGTTGGTGCCAGCCAGCGTTGTGGTTCAGGAACCCCCCTAAAACCCCATAGCCTGTACCGTGTTTTCCCCCTTTGAGTTGCGAGGAAGGGCCGTCCTTACGGACGGCCCCTAATTTTTCAGTAAGACAAGCAGAGAACTACCTTGAAAGCCTCGTATGCACATATTACATTAAACAACACCTCAAGAAGCGGAAGGAGCGCTGTTGTTGAGAAGGTTACTAATTGAGAAGGGAGGGCTCATGAGACGAAGCAATATAGTTGCATATATGGTGCTGTTCAGCCTCGTCCTGTTGTTCAGTACCGCCAATCAGGCCATAGGAATTGAAAGGACCGTCGTCCTCAATGTCCCAGCGTGCAGTTCCTGACCCGCGGTCGTCGCGAGGATAGGTTCTGTCCTCAGATCAGTGGACGGTGTAGAGAACGTTGAAATTAACAGAAAAAACGCTACCGCCTGCGTTACTTTCGACGACACAAAAACCGATGTACCGAAGATAGTAGAGGCCCTCGAAAAGGCAGGATTCCCCGTTAAAGGGGAACCAAATTTTTTAGAGTAATATTCGCCGTTAACAAAACACGGCGGGAGGAAAATATATCAGATTGCAAAGGGGGTCATCTGACCCCCTTTGCTTTTCGAGATCCTTAGGACCGGCCTCACAGGAGAAGCGAATATTCTCTTTGGCGGCCTTTTGTATATCTGACCCTCATTCCTTACAACAAGTGCCCACCCTCTTTTTCCAATCAGACTTGCCTTTTGCCTTAAGCTGATAGCTAAAAACTGAAACTGGACACTAATCACTTGACAGCCGTTTTTATTAGGTGATGTGCATGAATGCGTAATTGAGCACCCTTTTGGATTTAAGGGAATATACTCAAAAAATTATAACATTCATCTAAGGGGGGCCACGCGATGTACTATATGGGGGAAAGCGCGACCTCCACCAATCTCGTTAAGGCCTCCTGCCCCATCCCCTTATTCTTATCTCATAAGGCTTGGCAGAAAGAGGGCGATCTGAGGAAAGATGATCAAAATGATATTGCATACAATCAAGGCCCCAAGTAGAGGGAGTATCCCCTTAAAGATGGCCTCCAAGGGGACATCTTTGGCCACCCCGCTGACCACGTAGACATTCACCCCCACCGGCGGGGTGATTACCCCCATCTCTGTGATGAGCACGATAATCACTCCAAACCAGATGGGATCATAACCGAGTTTGAGCGCAACGGGGTAAAAGATGGGGATGGTGAGCAGGATCATGGCCAGGGAATCCATAAAACACCCGCCAATGAGGTAGATAAAACAGATCACACCCATGATGGCCCACGGAGGCAAAGGAAGCCCGGCCACCCAATCTGCCAGCAAAAAGGGAATTCTGGTTATAGCCAAAAAATGGCCGAAGATCGTCGCACCAGCAACAATTACCAGAACCATGCACGAGATGCGCACACTCTCCCATATGGCCTTCAAAAAATTATCCCGGTCGAGTTGTCTTCTCCCCACAGCTAGCAACAAGGTAATGCCGGCGCCGGCTGCCCCAGCTTCGGTAGGGGTAAAAAAGCCCAAAAACAATCCACCCATGACCAAGATGAAGATGAGCAGCATCTCGATGACCCCGGTAAGGGATTGCACCTTCTCCCTAAAACTTGTCCTGGGTCCTGGCGGACCGAGTGCGGGTTTGAGGCGGACACGGATATAAATGGTAACAATAAAGAGGGCCGAGAGGAGGATACCCGGCAGGATACCGGCGGCAAAGAGCTTCCCGATGGATTGTTGGGTCATGATACCATAGACGATAAAGATCACGCTGGGGGGGATGAGGATTCCCAAACTGCCCCCGGCAGCGACCGTTCCCGTGGCCAGTTCAGGGCTATATCTATACCGCTTCATCTCGGGGAGGGCTACCGTGGCCATGGTAGCGGCGGCGGCATTGGTAGAACCACAGATGGCGGCAAACCCGGCGCATGCACCAACGGTAGCCATGGCCAGACCCCCTGGCAGATGCCCCAAAAAGGTATAGGCGGTATCATAGAGCCTGCGGCTGATCCCGGCGTGGAAGGCGATCTGCCCCATAAAGATAAAGAGGGGCACCACTGTCAGGTCGTATGAGCCAAAGATAGCAAAGAAATCCTTGGCCATCAGCCGAAGACCGGCCTCCGGAGAACGCAGATAGCAATAGCCGAGAAGGCCCAGAAGGGCCATGACAAACCCGACCGGCATACGGGAAAAAAGGATGAGGAGGAGGAGTAAGAGGCCGATTACTCCCACGGTTACTGGATCCATCTCGTGAACTCCTTACCAATGAACTCTGAATGAAGATCGTCAGACAGCGGAATCTGGATGAAAACAGGTGTCATTCACCCCACAGATACCATACCTTCTCCCTCTTGGTCACCACCTGCAGGATGTCCGCGACAAGGACTAGACACATCACGGCGGCGGAAAGGGCGATCCCGTATACCACCGGGTAAAAAGGTATCCGAAGGGTCAGGGATACCTGGCCAGAGACCCGAAAATCGTTGCCGTACCTCACACCCTCCCACGCGAGCAAAGCGAATAAAAAAAGACTCAACAGATTGGTGATGTGGTAAATGATCTCCTGGACCCGCGGGGGAAACCGCGTGACCACCACCTGCACCGCCACGTGACCGCGTTCAAGGGTGGTCTGGGCCATGGCAAGGCCAGCCACCAACGCCCCGAGAAACCCCACAATCTCATAGGTGCCGGGAATGGGTCGCCTGAATAGACGCAAGAGGATATCCGCACAGGTAAGGCACATCATCCCCACAAGGCTCCATCCCGCCACCCAGTTGAGCGTTCGGGAGAACCACCTCGTTACCTTAATAAATCTTTTCATCCTTGATCCCGCTGAACAGACACGGGGGGCGCAGCCCGGTAAAGAGGCTGACGGCAACCCCCCGTGTTACTTCTTGCGTTACTTGCTGTATTTTGAAATCTGTTTCTGTATGAACTCTACATACTTCGTGCCGGGCAAACCCTTATCTTCCAGGCTCTGGGCATATTCATCGATCACCGGTCGAACGGCCTTGACCCACCGTTCATTCTCATCCTCACGGAGGGGGATGATCTGGTTACCCTGTTCGATGGTAAACTGCCTGCCGTCCTGATCGACCTTATCCCACCCCTCGGCATGCTTGCGGATCCACTCCTTGCTGACCTTCTCAAAGACCTTCTGAATATCCTTGGGCAGGGAGTTCCACTTGTCGAGGTTCATGATCACATACATGGCAGTGGTGTAGCCGATGCTTTTGCAATCGGTGGTATATTTGATCACCTCTGCCTGGTTCCACCCCTTCAACACCTCCATGGGGGCCAAGGTGGCCTCCACCACACCTTTCTGCAGGGCCTCGTAGGCCGCACCCTGGGGCATGGCAACGGGCACGCCCCCCAGGGCCTCAGCCACCTTGGCACTGAAGCCCGTGCACCGGATCTTGAGCCCCTTGACATCATCCATTGTCTCTATCGGCTTCTTGCTGTGGAGCAGCCCCGGTCCATGGGCGTGGAGATAAAGCAGCTTCACATCCTTGATCTCCTCGGGCTTGAACTCCTCGTAAAAATCATTGGCCACGAACGTAGCGGCCTCGCCGCTCGGGTATCCCATCGGGAGGTCAAGGACCTCCATAGTAGGAAACCGCCCTGCGGTGTAGGCAAACAGGGACATCCCCACATCTGCTAACTCATTCATAACCCCATCGTACATATCCGGCCCCTTGAGCAAGACTCCGCCTGGATAGTAGGTGAACTTCACCCTGCCGTCGGTCCGCTTCTCTATCTCCTTTCCCCACTCTTCAGCCAATACGCTATTAAAGTGGGTGGGCGGAAAGAAATTTGCATAGCTGAGCTCGATGACGGGCCCCGTCTCTTTCTTGGCGCAAGAGTAGATACCAATAGCTGCTATTATGACAAAAATACCAGCCATACCCCACATTAATCCTTTTTTCATTATTCCTCACCTCCGCGCTTAGTTGGTTATCACATATCGTGAAACTTATCCATCCTATCGTGTGCACCGCACAACCTGTATCTCTCACCCCCTCTCTCGTATAAAGCCCTCAGTTTAGACGATCTCATGGAAATTGCAAGCCTTTTTAGAGGGTCAACCGTGACCTTACCCTCATGATCACCTTGTACACCTCTGCGGCAATAAAGATGGTGGAGGCGGAGGCGATGACGATCAACCAATCTCCCGCCTCCAAGGGGAAGGTGCGGAAGGCCCGCTGCAGGACGGGGACATAGAGCAAGAGGGCGAGGATGGCGCACTCCCAGAGGATGGCCAACCAAAGCCACCAGTTGGCGAAGACGCCGATCCGGAAAAGGGAGCGTTGCTCAGACCGGCAGTTGAAGGCGTTGAAAAACTGCACCAGGATCAGGGTGACAAAACAGAGGGCCCGGGCCTCTATCTCCCCCCGCCCCGTCTGGATCGCCCAGATGAAGACGGCGAGGGAGACAACGGCGGTCCACACCCCCGCCCCCACCAGGTAGCGCAGCACCGCAGGGGTAAAGACGGTTTCCCCCTTCGGCCGGGGCGCTCGCTCCATCAGGTCCGCCTCCGGGGGATCGAGGGAGAGGGCGAGGGCCGGCAAGCCATCGGTGGCCAGGTTCACGTATAAGATCTGGATGGCAATCAAGGGGATGACCCCTGCCGGCAGGCCAAAGAAGGGGCCGAAGAGGATGGCCGCCGCCATGAGAAGGATCTCCCCCAAGTTGCACGAGAGGAGGTAGATCAAATATTTTTTTATATTTCCGTAGATTCCCCTCCCCTCCTCCACCGCCGCCACGATGGAGGCGAAGTTGTCATCAGTGAGGACCATATCTGCCGCCTCCTTGGTGACATCGGTGCCGGTGATCCCCATGGCAATACCGATATCGGCCTGCTTGAGGGCCGGGGCGTCGTTGACCCCGTCCCCGGTCATGGCCACGACGTGATCCCGTGCCTGCAGGGCCGTGACGATCTTCAGCTTGTGGGCCGGGGAGACGCGGGCGTAGACATCGACCCCCTCGACCATGGCGTCAAATCGCCCCTCGTCAAACTGGTCGAGCTGACGGCCATTCACAACCGCCCCTCCTTTAGTGATACCCAATTCGGCGGCGATGACCTCCGCGGTCACCTGGTGATCCCCGGTGATCATGACCGTCTTGATCCCCGCCCGCTCGCACGTCTTAATGGCTTCCTTGACCTCCTCCCGAGGGGGATCAATCATCCCCACGAGGCCGACAAAGACCATCCCTTTCTCAATCGACTCATCGTGGTTCTCACCATCGGGGAGGTTGCGGTATGCCAATCCCAGGACCCGCAGGGCATCCCCGGCCATCTCATGGGCGACATCGAGCACCCGCTCCCGCACCTGAGGAGACAACCTCTCCTCTTTATCTCCCCTGGCGATGGAGTCACTGGCCGCCAAAACGACCTCAGGGGCGCCCTTCATAAAGGCGATCTGATTGTGTGGGGAGCGGTGTATGGTGGTCATCCGCTTTCGCTCCGAGGAGAAGGGGACCTCTCCGATGCGGGGATATTGCTGAGCCAGTCTTCCCCCTTCCAAACCCGCCTTCTGAGCGAGGACCACTAAGGCCCCCTCTGTCGGATCCCCTTTTATCTCCCACCCCTCTTCGCCGTGCGTGAGGCGGGTATCGTTGCATAGGGCACCGGCGAGCAAGAGCATCTCCGCATCCCTGTCTTTCATGGGATCGTACGGCTTCCCGGTGACGGAGAACGAACCGTGCGGCTCGTACCCCACCCCGGTCACCTCGATGGTCTTATCGGCCACCCAGAGGCGCCGAATAGTCATCTGATCTTGGGTCAGGGTGCCGGTTTTGTCCGAACAGATGACGGTGGCGCAGCCAAGGGTCTCCACCACCGGGAGCCTCCTCACCAAGGCATTGCGTTTGACCATCCTCTGTACACCGATGGCAAGCCCAATGGTGACCACGGCCGGCAGGGCCTCGGGGACCGCGGCCACGGCGAGGCTGATCCCCCAGATGAGCATCTCTATGACCTGGTGGCCCCTGAGAATACCGATAATACCCAACAGGGTACAAAGGATAAGGGCGCCGACGGCGATCCACTTCCCCATGCGATCGAGGTTTTTCTGAAGGGGCGTCTTGCCAACTTCCACCGTTTGGAGCATCTGGGCGATGGTGCCGAACTCGGTCTCCATGCCGGTGGCCGTGACGGCACCTCTCCCCCGACCGTAGACCGCCGCCGTCCCCATATAGGCCATGTTCCTGCGCTCGGCCACCGCGACATCCCCCTCCAAGGCCACAGAGGCCTTCTCCACCGGGATGGATTCACCCGTAAGGGGTGCCTCATCAACTTTTAGATTGGCAACCTCTATGAGGCGGACATCCGCCGGTATCCTGTCACCGGTACCCAATACGATTATGTCCCCGGGGACCACCTCCCGGGCGGGTATTTCCTGCTCCTCACCCCCCCGGATAACCGTAGCGAGAGGGGCGGCCATCCGTTTGAGGGCCTCCATAGCCCGCTCCGCTCGATATTCCTGGAGGAAACCCAAGCCGCTGGCAAAGAGGACGATGACCCCGATGACGATGGCGTCGACGGCCTCCCCTAAGAAAGCGGAGAGTAAAACGGCGACCAAAAGGATGACGATGAGAAAGCTCTTGAACTGATCGAGGAAGATCTTCAGGGGGGAAACCCGCTGCCCCTCGGTAAGTTCATTGGGGCCGTGCTCTTCCAGGCGTTTGCGGGCCTCCTCATCCGATAGCCCCGTGGGAGAGGTGCGCAGCTCAGTGAGTACCGCTTCCGACTCCATGATGTGCCAGGCAATCTGGTGGCCCTGCATAAAAACGCCTCCGAGAAGTATATAAGGTCCTTACTGCGTATGTTATAACACTGAGAAAGTGAAAAGACAACGATGGGTTAAGCTTGACAAAAGATGGACAAGATGTTAACATTTTTATTAAGTTACGCCTGGATGTTGCCATATCTCCAGTCCTGATGACCTCGCCATAGTGTTAGGTTCTTATATTCTGGAGGATTCGAGGATCAAGAATTTCAGCCGTCACGAAACAAACTAGGGGAGCAGGGAGGCGACCTCCAGGTTGCCGAATCAGGGGAATGGGGGCCCTATCGGACAGATCGAAGTCCTGACGGAAGACACAAGCCAGCACTGAGACCCGTGAATCCTTGAATCCTCAGCGGGAACATGATATCTTCACGGCGTTATGGGGGTAACCCCTCATAACGGTTTAGTTTTACGGGAAAGGGAACAGGTCAATGAAGATCGCCATTGCGGGAAAAGGGGGTGTGGGAAAAACTACCCTGGCCGGCGTGATGGCCCGGTATTTGGCCGAGGAGGGATACAAGGTCCTGACCATCGATGCCGACCCCGACGCCAACCTCGCCTCGGCCCTCGGCTTCCCCCCCCAGCTCCTCAAGGGGATCACCCCCCTGGCTGCGATGACCCCACTGGTGCAGGAGCGGACAGGGTCCCAAAAGGGGACCTTTGGAGGGGTCTTCAAGCTGAACCCCAAGGTCGATGACCTCCCCGACGCCTACAGCGTGACCCACCAGGGGGTGAAGCTCCTTATACTGGGCACTATCCCCCAGGCAGAGGGGGGATGTTTCTGCCCGGAGAACGTCCTCTTAAAGGGGTTGCTCCACCACATCCTGGTCAAGAGGGACGAGGTGGTCATCATCGATATGGAGGCAGGGCTGGAGCACCTCACCCGAGGCAGTACCAAGCATGTCGATGCCTTCATCATCGTGGTAGAACCAGGGCAGCGGAGCATCACCACGGCCCGCCAGATCTTCAGATTGGCCCAGGACCTGGGCGTGAAGAGGGTTTACGCCGTAGGGAATAAAGTGGCCTCCCCTGAGGACCAACAGTTGATCGAGGAGGGACTCAGTGAGATACCCTTTTTGGGACACCTCTCCTTCAATCAGCAGGTGATAGAGGCCGATAAACGAGGGATGTCCCCCTATGACCTGGACGGCATCATAAAGAAAGAAGTACAAGAAATTATCGATCGTTTGCAAGGAGAGACGGGTGCTTAGGACGGCGTTTTTCTGGTGTTGCACGGCAATCGTCACCATAGTGTTGACGATGTGCGTCTTCATCACCTTTGCTTTTGACCGCCGGGGAAAGATGGCTCATCTCTATGCCCGGCTATGGGGCTGGCTGGCCCTCAAGTTCAATGGCGTGAAGGTGCAGGTTACGGGATTGGAACACATCGATCCCAAGAAGCCTTCTATCTACATGTGCAACCACCAGGGGAGCTTTGACATCTTCGCCCTGCTGGCTTACATCCCCGGGCAGTTCCGTTGGCTGGCCAAGGCGGAACTCTTCAGGATCCCGATCTTGGGGTGGGGCATGAGTGGGGCGGGGTATATCAGCCTCGACCGCTCGGAGAGAAAGAATACCTACCGGAGCATGGAGATCGCCGCCCGAAAGATCAGGGAGCGGGCCTCGGTGGTCATCTTTCCGGAGGGCGCCCGCTCCATTGACGGGGTCCTCCAGCCCTTTATGAATGGGGGCTTTACCCTGGCCATTAAGGGAGAGATCCCCATTGTCCCCATCACCATCGATGGGACGTGGGCGATCATGCCCATGACCACCAAAAGGGTCAAGAAGGGAACAATACGGATCGTCATAGACCGAGCCATTGAGACGAAGGGACTCACCATGCAGGATAGAAGGCGCTTGATGCAGGAGGTAAGGATGAAGATCAGGGCCAACCTCCCCGCTTCTGCCAAGGGGCATGCCGATGCAGCATGACGGCCTGCGGGTCATCCCCTTGGGGGGGTTGGGAGAGATCGGTCTCAACATGATGGTCCTGGAGTACGGCGACGACATCATCGTCATCGATGCGGGCCTCATGTTCCCCGAGGACTATATGCTGGGGATCGATATGGTGATTCCCGACATCACCTACCTTCGCCAGAACCTGGATAAGGTGCGGGCCATCATCCTCACCCATGGCCATGAAGACCACATCGGGGCCCTCCCCTTCATCCTCAAGGAGTTGAAGGTCCCGGTCTACGGCACCCCCTTCACCCTCGCCCTGGTAGAGGAAAAGTTGCAGGAGCACGAGGGGGTTGGGAAGGTAAACTTTAAGCGGGTGCGGCCACGGGACCAGGTGGAGATCGGTCCCTTCCTGGTGGAGTTTATCCGCACGTGCCACAGCATCGTCGACGGGACCGGCTTGGCGATCACCACCCCGGTGGGGACCTTGATCCACACAGGGGATTTCAAAATCGACCAGGCCCCGGCCGGGGGAGAGCTGACCGATCTGAGGAAGTTCGCCGAGTACGGGGAACGGGGCGTATTGGCCCTGTTGTCCGACAGCACCAATGCCGAACGGGAGGGACATACCCTCTCAGAGCGGGAGATCGGCCAGAGGCTGGAGGAGATCATCAGGCTGAGCCCGGGGAGGGTCATCGTGGCCCTCTTCGCCTCCAATATTCAACGGATCCAGCAGGTGATGGATACCGCCGTCAAGTATGGCCGCAAGGTGGCCCTGGTGGGGAGAAACATCGTCAACAATACCAGGATCGCCCGAGAGCTCGGCTACATGCGCGTTCCCCCGGGCGGGGTGATCGACGTGAAAAAAATGGATCAGTACCCCCCGGAGCAGCTGCTCCTCTTTACGACGGGGAGTCAAGGAGAGCCTCTGTCCGCCTTGAGCCTCATCGCCACGGACAACCACAAGGACGTCCAGATCCACACGGGGGACACCATCATCCTCTCCTCCCGCTTCATCCCGGGCAACGAGAAGGCCATCACCCACATGATCAATCACCTCTGCCGTCGGGGGGCCTCTGTCATATACGAGAAGATATCGGCCATCCATGTCTCTGGGCACGGCTACCGCGAGGAGCTGCGGATGATGCTCAACCTGATTCGCCCCGAATATTTCATCCCCATCCACGGTGAGTATCGGCACCTGGTCCAGCACGTCCAACTGGCCAAGGAGGTGGGTATAGCCGAAGATAACATACTCCTGGCTGAAGATGGGGATGTCATCTCTCTTCGGAATGGAACGGGGAAGATCATCGATCGGGTTGAGGTCGGAAAGGTCTTTGTCGACGGCAAGGGCGTGGGGGATGTCGAAGATTTAGTATTGAGGGACCGGAGACAGCTCTCCGAGGACGGGATGGTGATCCCCGTCATGGTCATCA
>Ga0315555_1002751_pt1 | contig 12278 bp, 13 predicted proteins | sample SalMarSW160380MG_FD_202113 | JGI IMG/M metagenome (GOLD analysis project Ga0315555, IMG submission 202113) | Salt marsh sediment microbial communities from the Plum Island Ecosystem LTER, Massachusetts, United States - Salt Marsh Sediment SW1603-80 ...
CCATAGATGCTTTGCTCTCCATAAGCCAGATGCCCGGGGGAGTGCCGGTAGCCTGCATGGGCATTGGTAAAAGCGGGGCAAAGAATGCTGCCTTGCTTGCCGCCCAGATTTTGGGCACCGAGCATAAAGAGATAAGAGAAGTCTATCGTAAGTATAAACAAGAGTTAGCAAAGGGATAACATGATTGAACGGTACTCCAGACCCCAAATGAAGAAAATCTGGTCTGATAAAAACAAATTTGACCAGTGGCTCAAGGTGGAAATAGCCGCTTGTGAGGCCCGGGCTGAGCTGGGCGAAACCCCTCAAGAAGAGATAGTCAAGATAAGGAAAGCCAGCTATAACCTGGACCGTGTTGCCGAGTTTCTGAAGGTGACCCACCATGACATGACCGCTTTTTTTAACTCGGTGGCTGAAAGCCTGGGCGCAGAGTCACGCTTCATACATCTTGGTCTCACCTCTTCGGATGTTATGGATACCGCTCTTAGTCTGCAATTGACTCAGGCGGCAGATATCCTGGCGCAAGACGTGGCTGAGCTTATATCCGTCATGGAGAGTAAAGCCGTAGAACACAAATACACCATTATGATGGGGCGGACCCATGGTGTTCATGCTGAGCCTATTACCTTTGGCTTGAAGATGGCCCTGTGGACTGAAGAAATGAAGCGTAATGCTCAAAGGCTGGCTGAGGCTAAGAAAAATATCTCTGTAGGCAAAATATCCGGAGCAGTAGGCACTTATGCTACTGTGCCTCCTCAGGTTGAAAAAATAGCTTGCGCCAGGTTAGGGCTCGCTCCAGCTCCCATATCAAGCCAGATACTTCAGCGTGACCGCCATGCCCAATTCTTGACCACTTTGGCTATTATCGCCAGCTCCCTGGAGAAATTTGCCACCGAGATTAGAGGTCTCCAGCGAACGGAAGTCAGGGAAGTCGAAGAGCCTTTTGAAGAAGGGCAAACGGGCTCCTCGGCAATGCCTCATAAAAGAAATCCCGAACTTTGTGAACGTATCTGCGGGCTGGCCAGATTAATAAGAGGCCATGCTTTGACCTCCCTGGAGAACATTGCCTTATGGCACGAACGTGACATCAGCCATTCCTCTACAGAGCGAATTATCCTGCCTGATTCATGCCTGGTCTTGGATTACATGTTATCTATATTTACCTCAATAATGAAAGGGCTCAAGGTTTATCCGGAAAACATGCGGCGTAACATCGAGCTTACCCAGGGGCTGGTCTTCTCCCAGAGAGTACTTCTTGCTTTAATAAATAAAGGTCTAACGCGAAAAGAAGCTTACAAGATGGTCCAGGCTAATGCCATGAAGGCCTGGGAAGAGAAGAAAGACTTTCTGAGTTTGCTTGAAGCAGACAGGCGAATAACAGCTCATTTGAGCAAAGCGGAACTGAACTCTATATTTGATTATGGCTATTATCTGAAGCATGTAGATGAGGTCTTTGAGCGGCTAGGGTTAAGCGAGGCAAGAAAGAAGGCAAAGCGGGCTAAGATAGAAGGCTTAGCTCCACGTGCTATCTAACCTGGGTTACATATGTCTGTATTATTAGAAACCAATCTACCTCTACCTTTATTTCGCCGTGGCAAGGTAAGAGATGTTTATGAGTCAGGTGATAAATTACTCATCGTGTCCACCGACCGCATCTCTGCCTTCGATGTTGTCCTGCCTTGCGGCATCCCTGACAAAGGAAAGGTTCTTAACCAGCTTTCTGCCTTCTGGTTCGAGAAAACAGCCCATATCCTCCCTAATCATCTTATCAAGGTAATCGATAGCAATGTCGTTCTGAACGAAGTTAAGAATCTCTCGAGCCAGCTGGGGGAGTTACCGGATTCTCTTATCGGCCGCTCTATGCTTGTGGCTAAGGCTGAGCGCATACCTGTAGAATGCGTTGTTCGCGGTTATCTAGCTGGCTCGGCATGGGCGGAGTGTAAAGAAACTGGAAAAATTGGCCATATCCATTTGCCCTCGGGAATGAAGGAAAGCCAGGAATTGCCCCAACCTATCTTTACTCCCACTACTAAGAGCGACACGGAGCATGACCGCCTTTTAACCAACCAGGACATAAAAGACCTTGGTATTAAAAACCTTTTTGAGGAATTAGAACAAAAAAGCCTGCTTATCTATGGTTATGCTAGGGATTACGCCAGAACAAGGGGTATAATAATTGCCGATACCAAATTCGAGTTTGGTTTCATCAATGGCCAATTAGCCCTTATCGATGAGCTGCTAACGCCAGACTCAAGTCGCTTCTGGGATGCCAGCCAATATAAGGTTGGCTACTCTCAGCCCAACTTTGATAAGCAGTTTGTTCGTGATTGGCTTTCAGGTTCAGGATGGAATAAAGAACCGCCAGCGCCTATGTTGCCACCGGAGGTAATAGAAGGAACATCGAAAAGATATCGTGAGGTGTACAGCAGGTTAACCGGGGGCGTTCTCTGAGAAGAACAAGACAAAGATATATAGAAGCAAGATCAAGTCTTTTTTACGTTCCTATCCAGCCAATACCTTGATTAACCGTAGCAAGTTGCTATCCAATTCCTTACTCTTCTCCCAGGTTTCCCTTAGAGGAATGAGAGCTATTTCTCCCTTCAACTCTCCCATCATGTAACCAGACTTGCCATTGACCAAAGCATCCACAGCCGCTGCTCCTAACTTGCTGGCGAGAACTCTATCCCTGGCTGTAGGTGAGCCACCTCTTTGGACATGTCCCAGCACACAAATTCGGTACTCCAGCCTTAATCTCTCCCATACTTGTTGAGCAATTGAAAACGCACCACCTGCCTCATCTCCTTCAGCAACTATCACGATAGAGGATTTCTTACCTTTCTTGAAGCTGCGCCTTATATCAAGGCAAAGCTGTTCTACTTTTGTCTCTACTTCCGGAATCAAGATGTCTTCGGCTCCGCCAGCAATTCCTACCTCCAGTGCAATAAATCCCCTACACCTTCCCATGACCTCGATGAAGAAGGGTCGTTGTAGCGACTCCGCAGTATCTCTGATCTTATCTATGGCATCCAAAGCTGTATTTATGGCTGTATCGAAGCCAATAGCATTGTCAGTGCCATAGACATCGTTATCTATGGTGCCCGGAATACCAATCACTTTTATATCTCCGGCTTCAGCCAGGGCTACTGCACCGCGAAAGGTGCCATCCCCGCCTATAGTTATCAATCCCTCGATGCCTTTCCGTTGCAGAATCTCGTTTGCCTTCCGTAAGCCTTCCTTGGTCTTCATTTCCTCACAGCGAGCTGTTTCTAGCATAGTGCCCCCGCGGTGGATAATATTTGCTACTGACCTACGACCTAACTTTACGAAGTCTTCTTCCAGTATGCCGCAGTACCCTCGGCGAATCCCCACGACCTCCAGCCCGCGGCTGGCTCCATAGCGGACAATAGCCCTGATGCAGGCATTCATCCCTGGAGCGTCACCGCCACTGGTCAAGACGCCAATCTTTTTCATAATACTTTCCGGTTTAGCTTCTATTCTACCATGAGTTGTGGAACTATTTTATGGGCTTTGCAGAAAGCCCTCAGTATTTTCAATGCCTGGCTTCCTGGCTCCCTTAAACCTTGTAGCTATCTCGATAATACACCAGCAAGTATAGCTCTCTAAGCAGGTCAGACTCGTTGTGTTTTACGATTTGCTGCAAATAGTTATCATCCTCTGTGGAAAGGAATCTTTGCCATAGCAAAGGGACGTCTCTGCCGCTTATCACTGGCTCGTTAAAATAGCGCTCTGCGTGAGAAAACAGCTCGTCCAACTTAGGCCACTTGAGGTAAAGTGCCTCGGCTTTTTCCTTCCAGGGCTGAAATAAGTCGATCCCTTCTATGTCAATCCCTTTAGCTTGAAGAAATCCCTTCTCGAAGGAGAGATTGTAGGCGTAAAATGGCTCGGGGAGCGTCGGAACGAGTTCAGCAAGCTGAGCGATAAACGGCGCTTCTTCTTGCGAACTCCGGCAAATTATCTCAAGGTGGCTCCCTTGGATGTAGCCAAAAAGCACTATCTCATCGTGGCCCATATCAAGACCGGTGGTCTCCAGGTCAATCAAGGTTCCCTGGGGGATACCTAGCATTAACTCTCGGCTGTATGAGGTAATCATGCCTGCACCGTCTGGTTTTTATACCAGTATTATACAAGCTAGATTACGCCAAAGATAGCCTAATAAGTTAAAATTGTTACTAAGTGGCTTACATGGATTTTCAAGGCATAGGCAAGATTCTAATTCTCGGCGGAGCTTTTCTCATCTTCCTCGGTTTGCTATTGTTCTTCTGGCAGCGAATTCCTTTCTTAGAAAAGCTTCCCGGCGATATATTTCTGCACAAGGGGAGCTTTCAGTTCTTCTTCCCCATGGTAACCTGTATTGTAATTAGCATTGTGTTCACCATCGTTCTGAACGATGATGGCCGCCAAAGTGGCATAACAGATAATAAAAAGAGCGAGCTCCAAATTTTGAAGCTCGCTCCTGAATATCGCTATTCAGTTTTAAATCACCCCTACTCTTCCACTTCAGCTTCCGGCTGAACCACTGTTGCCCCTTCTTGGGAGCCTTGCCTTACAGACGAAGAGCTCAGGGCTTCCAATTGCTCTCCAGCAACACATCTTATGCTGCCGGAGAGCTCCGATAAGGAAACACCCATCGGCATAACCAAGCCTCTATTCGTATCATGCCCCACCTCCTTGCTAGGTACCAACTCTTCTTGCCTAACATTTAAATTATAGCATAATGCAGAGCATCGTGTCAAGAATTCAACGGAGCGATGCCGAAGCTGCGAGCGAAGCGTGGCAGGACGAAGCAACCTCGTGGAGGGGCAATGAGATTGCCACGCCCCGACAAGTCGGGGCTCGCAATGACGACTCGATTAATGCCCCAACTCTGACAATTCCGGTTCAAGGAGTTGTACAAGACCGCTTATACTGCCTTCGATACTATAAGCACCTTCCACTGTGTAGCCAGCGCTTCCGTAAATCAGGCGGTTGGGTTTGCCTTCGCTCCTGTCCCAGTGGATGCCAATCCACTTAGCTGTGGCAAGCAAATTGTTGGCGCTATCGTGCAGCTCTACCGGATATGTAAAAGCTGCTATCAGCATGATGCCTTCTTCGGGATTGAACCCTACGGGCAGACCTGAGGAGTATTGTTCCATATCATCCAGAGGAAGGGTCTCCCCAAGCTCATTGAGTAATTCCGTTACATTTGTAACCAGGTTCTCGATGTTATTGGCTAGCAGATGCGGTGGATCCCCGGGTACAAAATATCTGCCCACCAACGGGCGGTCAGTTAGAACAACAAACATCGCTGGTCCGTTTGTGTGGCTTGTATCTGTTAATAGCCCTAAAGCACTATCGATGTTTATTGCCAACGGAAGATATCCTGGAGGAATGGTTACAATGGCCAACATACTCCAGTACCTGCCTAACAGACCGATAGCCTTGCCATCTTTATCGGTTATTACTGCCCCTGACTTGCTAACCCAACCTTTTCCCCCTGACAGAGCTACCCTAAAGAATGATGGTGATACGTCGTCCCAAGCATAGGCATCTGCCGGACACTTCATGTATCTATTAGTCCCAAGGGCCCATCCCCGAATGTATACCCTCTGGCCCTGGTCTGAGGCCAGGGATGGAGTGTCGCCGATTTCAGCCGGCGGTAAGTTGGCATCTTGCAATTGAAGCAGTGTGGCGCTGGTACGATAGTCTATAGCTTGAATAGAGGCGTTGAACGTCCCGTATTCGGGCGAGACCACTAATAGCTTGTCCGGGGTATATTCTTCATAGTCTAGGACTGTCAGCACGTGGTTACCATTATCAACAACAATACCAAAAGCTAGCAGTGCCTCTGGCTCACCACTTACCGTCCCGGGCTGCCATATTTGCACGACATAATCATCTGCCCTATAAGACGGTACCACCCGAACCAATACCACCACCAAGGCAACCACCAAAACAATTGAAATGTACACCACCCTTCGTGTCATGCCTCACCTCTCGCTAGACACCGACTATTCTTGCCTAACAAACATATTTTAGCATAATGCAGAAGTCAAAAGTCTGAGAGGCGGGGAAAATGTTATTATGGGTGCAAAAGGACCAGTCAATATGGACCTTTGTGAACAGTTAAGGACTAAGCTTAAGGAAGCTGTGGAGAGGAGCAGAGCCGATGGCATGCTCCTATCGGGAGGGGTCGATACTGGTATTTTGGCTTTTGTAGCCAGGCCAAGTGTGGGTTTCACTGTGGCGTTGAAAGACTCTCCGGCATCTGACCTGGGTTATTCAGAAAAGATTTCCAAGTTCCTGGGAATAAAGCATAAGAAGATGGAATTCACTACGGAAGAAGCGCTTGCCACCCTTCCTGAGGTTATAGGAATACTGAAAACCTTTGACCTCGCCCTGCCCAATGACCTTTCCATATATTTTGCCCTTAAGCTGGCTAGAGAAAGTGGGGTTAGTTCCGTCATGACCGGTGACGGAGCTGATGAGCTCTTCGCCGGCTACTCTTATATGGCGGAGCTTCCTCCTAAAGACCTGGGAAGATATATAAGAAGACTTTCCAAAAACTGGCACTTCTCATCTGGCTATCTTGGCAAGGCTTTGGGCGTTGAAGTAATGCAACCCTTCCTTGATGAGGATTTCGTTCGCTTTGCCTTGGAAATAAGCACGGAGTTCAAGGTTAAAGATGGGGTAGGGAAGTATATCCTGAGAAAGAGCTTTGAGGACTTGATTCCGGCGGAGATAGTGTGGAGGAGAAAGGAGCCCATAGAGTACGGCTCTGGCTCTACCAAACTGCACGGAATAATAAACGGTATGGTCACAGACGGAGAATTCCAATCAGCAAGAAAGGAAGTTGACATAAAGTTCATAAACAAAGAGCACTTCTTTTACTGGCGTATCTATAATCAGGTCGTGGGGAAAATTCCCGAGGCCCGGGATGATGAAATTAGCTGTCCTTGCTGTGGGGCGGCAATGGGCATGTACCATTGCCCAACCTGCGGCTTCTCCCGTCCCTTGTTATGAAGCTCGCCTCCCCGCCGGCTTATTCAATAATTAAAAGCCTAGATATGGTTTTGCCAGGCTGAATTTACTTTTGCTTAGCTGTGAATGAGAATAAATGGGTATCATAACCTCACCTATACGGCTTCGGAGTCGGAGGCCCGCCAGACTGAGTCAAGCCTGATGGTGAAAGAAGTGTCCAAGTCTTGCCTTTGATCAGAAACTTGACTGTTAGAAGAGTAACCGTTTTAGGTTTAGACAGTGTAGTGCTCATGGCTTTCTGTGTCAGCGTCCAATGACTGAGGGGGAATCCCGCTTTCTTGAGGGCCCCAGCGAGTTTGACGTCATTACCATACCTATCCATCACGGGGCCAGAGGGAATCCAAGGTCCGCGATTGCCTGTCCTTAGTGGCTTTCTCGAAGTCAGCTGTTTTAATACACTTTCTGGTGTTTTTAACTGTGCCTGATATTCATCCTCCCCAAATATGAGAGTTATCCGCACACGTGCGGACTTCTTCTTTGGTAAATTGCTGTAAGAGTTCGGGTTCAATAATACTCCGTAGTGGCTTGAGTAAGCTGATATCGCCTTTATAAGCTGTGGTGGTGTTACGGAGATTTCGATGCGCAGGAGCCCCTTGGCTTTCCCCGTTTTGTGAACACTTTGATTGACGTCCACAATCTCCGCATCAATGTCGATTCCGGTGCTTGGTAAAAGATTCATTTCTAACTCCTTTCCCCAAATATTAGCATTGGACAGCTGATATTGTATCAAGCATCGTCGCTGCAGTGCAAAAGGGTTAGGTTATCTAAAATTCAACAATCTGGCTTCTTGTGGCCCGCACTCTGGATCAAGAATGGTGAGTACTTATATTAAAGTCGCACCGCATCTTGGGTGCCTCAGTTCGTGAATGTCAGCTTTCAACTCTTTTGATATCGAGAGCCGGATTGGAAATCTACGCCTATAACTCATCCAACGCCGAGCAGACCAGGGAGAGAAATGAATGTCTGGAGAGATTCGTTCATGATTCTGTGTTTCTGTCTTCTTCGTCCAATCTTGCGATTTTAGCTTTCGCTTCTTTGAGGATTCTGTCCAGGTCGTTTACGCTTAAATGTCTAATATCCTCGGTCGCAGCAAATAACTCGCCAATAATGAAGCGGTAATGTTCTGCTGCTCGTTGACAAATCGCTCCATAAGCAACAGAAACGATGTCCAGAGGTTTGTTTTTGGCTCTCATGCGTTTTTTGCCTAGAAGCAAATCAGTCAATTCTCTCTTGCCTATCTCTTTTTTTTCGAATCCACCCTTAGCAACAACTTTGGTCAGGTTTTCTTGTAGCAGCTCCCAAACACTTACATCAGGGGGGACCTTGAATATGGTGTCCGGTTCTCTAACAAAAGCACCGTACTGATTCATTCTCTTGTAAAGGTCTTTGTTGAATTCTGACTCTTGATATTCTGGTGATATCTGTTGCAGAGCTTCTAGCACCTCATTGCTAACAGCGTAGAATATCTCTAGTCTTGATTCGTGGGTTTGATGCTGGGTCGCAAAGACATCCAGGACAAAAAGCAGGTACGCAGAGAATTCAAACTTCGCACGCAGTTCTGCGTCTCTCGCCAACCCACCGAATCCAAGCTTTTTCTCCCCTAGGACACTAAGAAAGTGGTCAATGATTTCTATGAGTCCGGTCACCATTCCTGCCAGAATCCTCAAGCTGTAGGGGGTATATGAGAGCTTGAACTCCTCTATGATTTTGTCGCCATCTTTTAGTTTCTTAGCGGCTTCAAGAGTAATACCAGTCATCATCTCGAAATCTTCGGGCGATACGCTCCGGTTCCTACGAATTTCCTTTATTTCGCCTTTGAGTGTTTTTCGTTGATCGGTCATGACTTCAGACAACTGAGAACATTAGATAGAACAGCGTGTGAGCAATATTGTAGCCGTAGTTGACGGGAAAATCAATGCCGAAATAACTTGAAACTGAAACAAGGAAGCAAACCTTGAAGATACAAGATGGCTTTTTGCTAGATCCTGGAGATTGTTTGTACTTCTACTGGAACGTAACCACTGGGGATACAGTAAGATATAGTATAATTCAAGGTATGGCGAAGCGTAAAGCAAATGTATCTAAAGAAAGACAAGTAATCACGTACGTAGAACTTTGGCATGCGTCCCATGTGATGCTGGAGAAAGCACAGAAAGACCAAGAGGGTTCTTTCTATCCTGTCATGGCTAGTCTCGTCTTCACTGCTTTCATGATGGAGGCCTACCTGAACCATGTGGGTCCACGGTTATTTGAATGCTGGGATGACCTGGAGCAATGGCTATCTCCATTATCCAAACTCAGCCTCATAGCAGAGAAACTAGGAGTTAAGAAAAATAAAGGAAGACGCCCCTATCAGACGGTTTCAAAAGTGTTCAAATTCAGGAACTCTTTAGCCCACGGTAAGTCCAGAGCCCTGAAAACTGATAATAAGATTCGGGTTGTTGACGAGACATTTGATAGATACATGCATGAGTATCTCAAGACTGAATGGGAGAATTATTGCACGCAAGACAACGCCAACCGGGCATTAGTGGATACAGAGGCCATTATTATCGAGTTTCACAAACGCGCTGGTATAGCGCCTGACTTTCCGTTTAGTTTCGGTATACAGGAAGCCTCAGCCACGTTGCTTCCTGAAGAGTAGGCCTGTAACAATGAAAATGTCACAAGATGACGGATTGTGTAGTTTTCTTGTCGCTATTTCCCGCCTGCTGTGATAAGAGTGGTGGGCAACTTGTTAATGGGGTGGGGATAAACACATACTTCGGCTCCGTAAACTTTCTTGATATTCGGCGCTGTGAGTATGTCGGCTGGCGTGCCTTCAGCGTAAACTTTCCCTCCATTTAGCATGACCATCCAATCGCAGTATTGAGCAGCAAGGTTCAAATCATGTAAAGCGATAATGACGGTCAAACTTTGCTCCAGGCAAAGGCTCTTGACCAGATTAAGAATCTCGACTTGATGATTTATATCCAGATTGGCAGTCGGCTCGTCAAGGAGCATTGCCTTTGGCTGCTGGGTTAGTGCCCGAGCGATAATAAGCCTCTGTCTCTCTCCTCCTGAGAGCTCACTTACTCTGCGCTCAGCGAAGGATTGGGTATGCGTTGCCTCCATGGCTTGCCAGGCGATAGCCAGGTCTTTTCCTCCCTCGTAGCGAAGAAGCCCGAGGTGAGGCGTTCGTCCCATAAGCACTACTTCAAAAGCAGTGAAAGCTCCGGGCAAGGCAGGGCTTTGCGGCACCGTGGCAACAAGCCGAGCCAGTTCGTCTCGCTTAATGGTTCTTATATCACGGCCGTCAATTAAGATATGCCCGGAGAATAGGTCTATTACCCGGGCCATTCCCTTGATTAATGTTGACTTCCCCGAGCCATTGGGGCCAACCAGCCCCAGTACCTGGCCGGGCCCAGCCTTCATATTTACATTGTGCAATATGGCTCGATGGTTGTAGCCCAAGCTGACATTATCCAGTTCAATCATACTTGCTACCTGCTCCTCTCATCATCTTACATATTCCTTTCGTCATTCTGGTTCCTCTTGTCATTCTGAGCGGAGCGAAGAATCTCAAGACCCTTCACTACGTTCAGGGTGACAGGCAACAATTCAGAAGAAAGCAAGCCCCTTCCTTCTCCGCAATAGATAAAGAAAGAAAGGTGCTCCACAGAGAGCAGTAATTATTCCTACCGGAATCTCCGTAGGAGGAATTATGGTACGGGCTAAAGTATCGGCCAGGATGAGAAAGATTGCGCCAACCAGCGTGGATAGAGGGAGCAAAAACCGGTAGTCTGGCCCCCAAATAAGCCTTACTGCATGAGGGATGAGTATGCCGACGAAACCGATAAGGCCAGTGAAGCAAATCGCTGAGGAAGTAATAAGGGTGGCAGCAGCCAGTAATATGAGCTTGACCCTTTCCACATTGATGCCCAGTTGTTGGGCCTGCTCTTCGTCAAGCTGCATTACATTGAGCGGTCGGGCATGAATCCAGATGACTACAAGGCCCGCTAATACACAAGGGAGGACCGTCCACACCTCAGACCATTTAGTCAGGTAAAGTCCACCCAGCAGCCAAAATACAATCCCATGTAGTTCTTCACCGGAAATGGTCATGAGATAGGAGGTGATGGAGGCCAGAAAAGCACTTAGAGCTACTCCAGCCAGGATAAGCGTGGTGGCTGGCAGGGTTTTACCGACACGAGCCAGCAAATAGACCACAGCCACGGCGCCTACGGCACCAATGAAGGCAAATAATGGCACAGCCCCAAAAGCCATCCACGCTAATGTGAAAGGAGTAAGCATGGCAATGGTAGCCCCCAGTCCAGCTCCGGAGGCCACACCTAAAAGATAAGGGTCAGCCAGAGGATTACGAAACAGTCCTTGATAAGTAGCTCCGGCTACTGCCAGGGCTGCTCCTACTAAACCTGCCAGAAAGATGCGCGGCAGCCTGATATCCAGAATTATCGTTTCCAGAATTTCCAGGCTCAACGGGGCCCCGAAAATTTCGGGAGAAGCAGGGGTAATATGAACGAAGGGTAGTTGGGATAGAAGGACTTGGAAAGTAGTGGTAAAGGGTATAGGAACGCTTCCCAAAGTAGTGGCAAACACGACTACCACTACCAGCAGTGCAGCGAGCCCCACTAATGAGTAGACTCTGCTTTGCCAGCGAATGGCAAAAGGGATAACGGGCTCACTAAATACCTCAGATACAGTATGTGCCATCGTCAAATCCTGAATCCGAAATAACTACTCACCCTCAGTGTCATTCTGAGGGAGCGAAGCGACCGAAGAATCTCGGAGACCCTTCGCTTTGCTCAGGGTGACATGGGGAGGCTGAATGGTTATCACATTACTTCATACTCAAACCCTTCATCTTCCTCAAGTTTAATATTCAATTCCTTCCCGGCTTTTTATTCCTTGACTATAAGGATGCTTCACTTCCCTCACCTCGCTGACCAAATCTGCTTTTTCTATAATCTTTTCTGTGACGCCCCGACCGGTTAAGACAAGCTCTAACTTTTCCGGTTTTGTCTCCAAAAGGGAAAGAACCTCTGCTTCTTTCAAAAAGCCGTCGCGCACGGCAATGTTTATCTCATCCAGGATCAGCATATCCCAGGATTGGTCTTGGAAAAGCTCCTTAATAAATTCCAGCCCCCTGGAGCATTCCTGGCGGACATCGTCAGGATTCAGTTCCTTGTAGAAGTGAGGATGTTTCTTGGCGAAAAGGAAAGCCTTTATCCCCAGCTTTTCCA
>Ga0315555_1002753_pt1 | contig 12275 bp, 10 predicted proteins | sample SalMarSW160380MG_FD_202113 | JGI IMG/M metagenome (GOLD analysis project Ga0315555, IMG submission 202113) | Salt marsh sediment microbial communities from the Plum Island Ecosystem LTER, Massachusetts, United States - Salt Marsh Sediment SW1603-80 ...
GTCGGAGTTCATTATTTCAAAACAAAAATCGGTGCAGAAAAAACCCTCAAGCAGGTAAAGAAAAACAGCGAAGGCCTTATGCTCCGCGCCGATGTCCGCAGCGAAAAACAGGTCAAAAAAATGGTCGAGCAGTTCGCAAAAGAGGCCGGCGGCATCGACATACTTGTCAACAATGCCGGCTCGCTCATCGACCGCCAACCCTTCGAGACCGCAAGCGTAGCTTATCACGACGACGTGTATGCCACCAACGTCCTCAGCACCTTTTTGGCAACCAGGGCCGCCTTGCCGTATCTGAAAAAAAGCAAAGGAAATATCGTCAACATCGGCTCGGTTGCCGGCCATCACGGCGGAGGCGAGGGCTCGGGAATCTACGCAGGCGCAAAGGCGGCGGTAGCCACCGAGACAATCGCTATGGCGAAAGAGTTTGGCCCTTACGGCATCCGCGTCAACAGTGTGCTGCCCGGCTTTATCGAAACACGATTCCATAAGCGGTTCAGCCCACGAAACCGATGGAAAAAAATCGCAGAGCAAACTCCGCTCGGCAGAAACGGAACAGCCGACGATATAGCCAAAGCGGTGCTGTTTTTGGCAAGCGATGCCGCCGGCTTTATTACCGGCGAATACATAGCCGTCAACGGCGGCCTGTATATGAGAGCATAAAAAACAATATCCACAGTTCTTGAATGACTGAGACTTTTTACGAACCAATGGATAGAAGGGATTTCCTTAAAAAAAGTCTGGCAACAATTGGGACGATAGCGGGCAGCTCAGCTTTCGGATTCGACCGGTTTAAAGACGGCGGGGAGGTTAATAACTGGGCATTTTTAGCCGATACGCATATCTCGCAGGATACCAACGATAATTATCGCGGCTTTTACCCTTGTCGGAATTTACAGAAGGTCCTGCCTGAGATTGTTTCTTGTTCGCCGGATGGCATTATCATTGCCGGCGACCTGGCCCGGCTGGAGGGCAATACGGGCGACTATGAAAATCTTAAAAAATTACTGGAGCCGATTCCCGCGAAAATCCCCGTTTATATGGCGCTCGGTAATCACGATAACCGCCTGAACTTCCCCCGGGTCTTTGATAAAATTCCCGGAGAACAACAACCTGTTACAAATAAACTTGTGTCAGTTGCCAACAAACCGCTGGTCCGCCTGATTATTTTGGATTCCCTTCTTTATGTTAACAAAGCGCCGGGCCTGCTGGGCAAAACGCAGAGGCAGTGGCTGGAAAGTTATTTGAAAAAGTGCGATAATACACCGACAATCCTTTGCCTTCACCATACACTGGGTGATGACGATATCGATTTGTTAGACACACCGGGTCTGTTTCGCATTATCGAATCGGACCGGAAAATCAAAGCCGTCATTTATGGCCACTCGCATATATATCGATTTGATACGTTTAAGGGGATTCATCTAATCAATATCCCTGCGGTAGGTTATAATTTCACCGATGCCGAGCCGGTCGGCTGGGTCCGGGCCCGGCTGACTGCGAAAGGTGGCGATTTTACTCTTCACGCTATAGCAGGAAACAAACAGGCCGATGGAAGCGTAAAAAAGCTCACCTGGCGATAATGAGTTTTGAACGGACAATTCTTGTGGTTCGCAGGCCTCTTTGGGTATATAATACTTTGCTGATGCTGTAATCAACAGGATAAAGAAAAGGACAAATTCCAATGCCGCTTTCGACACGGATGCATGGGGCCGACAAACGCAGCAAAAGCCGGCTGGGAACCCTTGAGAAACAATGGGTAATCTCCCCGCCGGACAGCCGCTGCGAGCAGCTCGCAAGGAAACTTTCGGTCTCGCCACTTTTGGCGCAGCTTCTGATTAACCGTGGAATAACAGATGCACAGACCGGCGGCGTTTTCCTCAGGCCGAAACTATCACAGCTCATCGACCCGCAGCAACTGCCGGGAATCGATGCAGCAGTCAGCAGACTAAAACAGGCGATTAAAAACAAGGAAAAAATCACCATTTACGGCGACTATGACGTGGACGGCATTACAGGCGTCGCAATCCTCTGGCAGATTCTGAGATTACTCGACGCCGACGTCGATTACTATATTCCACATCGAATTGACGAGGGTTATGGCCTCAATGCCGATGCCGTCCGCTCGCTGGCGGAATCCGGAACAAAACTTCTGATAACCGTTGATTGCGGCATCACAGCGGTTGGCTCGGCCGAACTCGCCGAGCAATTATCTCTTGAGCTGATAATAACCGACCACCACCAGCCGGAATCCGGGCTGCCGAAGGCCGCCGCAATTGTCCATCCCAGCCTGGAAAAATCATACCCCAATCAGGATTCATCCGGCTCGATGGTTGCATTTAAGCTCGGCTGGGCAATTGCCAACGAATTCAAGGCCGGCGCAAAACTTGAGCCGAAACTACGCGAATTTATGCTAAACGCAACAAGTCTGGCTGCGATGGGCACTATTGCCGACGTTGTGGATTTGCGGGGCGAGAACAGAATTTTAACAAGCTACGGCCTTAACACGCTGCCGCACTGCAAACTCTCCGGCATACAGGCCCTGATTGAATCTGCCGGCCTGGCCGACAAACAGCTCGACAGCTTCCACATCGGCTTTAGACTTGCCCCGATGCTCAACGCAGCAGGGCGAATGGGGCACGCGCGGCTCGCCGTGGAACTCCTGACAAGCGACAGCCCTGTTCGCTCGATGCAGATAGCAGAATATCTAAAAGAGCAAAACAGCAAGCGGCAGCAGTGCGAGAGAAAGGTCTTCAAACAGGCCTGCGAGATGATAATGGAATACGGCCTGAACCATCCCGACAACAAAAGCATCGTTCTGGCTGACGAAAACTGGCACGGCGGCGTGATAGGTATTGTGGCTTCGAGAATAGTAGAAAAATTCTGTCGCCCAACGATTCTGATTAACGCCGAGACCGCCGAAGACGGCGTCGCCCAGGGTTCAGGCCGGTCGATACCCGGCTTTTGTCTGCTAAGCGCAATCAAGGCCTGCTCGAAACATTTAGTCAGGTATGGAGGCCATAAAATGGCTGCAGGCATAAAAATTGAACCGCAAAAAATCGGCGAGTTCGCCGCCGATTTCGAGACCTACACAAGGCAGAACCTTAACGAAGACGATTTAATCGCCAAGCTACATATCGATGCTCTTGCCTGTCTAAGTGATTTCACCAGAGAAACTGTCAGCGAGCTTAAAATGCTCGGCCCATTCGGGCAGGGCAATCCCGAACCGATTTTCGCAACAAAAGGCGTCCGTCTTGCTTCTGCTCCCAGAAAGGTCGGCTCAGGCGGCGAGCATCTGCAGCTTACGATTACCGATAATGCAACCGCAGTCCGCTGTATCGGTTTCAGGTTCGGAAAATTGGAAAAGAAGATTCTCGAGCACGACTTCTTTAACGTTGCATACCAGCCGCAGATTAATAACTATAACGGCAGCAGCAACGTCGAATTTATCATCTCCGACATCCAGTTCGAATAACACGACCTGAATTCCGGTGTCTTTAGTCTTTATTTATTGTCACATTGTCGATTTTGAATCGGCCTATAGTGCCGACTATGTTGAAGAACCCCTCAGGGTCGCCGTTGCCGACAGCCAGAGCGATATGGCCGGCATCATAACCACCCAACCCAGCTCTCTTGAAAGCTGCATCCAAATCGATCCATTTATCACCGACATACGCCCGCACCCAGGCATGCCCGCCGAATCCCTGAAATCCTGCCCAGTCATCAACATACGCAATGCCGGTAACCACCTGGGCCGGAATCCCGACAGCCCTGCACAAAGCCGCCGTCAACACCGCAAACTCCGAGCAGTCGCCTTGCTTACTGGCCGCAACCTCTGCCGCCGATGCATAGCCAACCGACAAACTCCTGTTCTCCACATACCGAGCGACAAATGCCTCTATCTTTTGAACTGCCCCAGCCACATCTTTTGTGTCGCCAACCGCTTGACGGGCAAGGTCGATTATCTCCTTGCGGTCGCTCTGCACATATCTCGTGGGCTTCATCGCCTCCAGTATCGCTGAGTCGCTGCCCTGATAGGGAAATTGTGCCCCCGCCGGCGCCATAACCGGCCCAACCGTCACAATTACCTTGCCGTCTTCGAGCTGCTGCACTTTTTGGCTGTCTCCAGCCGGTATCTTCAAACTATCCGTCCCCGGTGTCGGACTTATATGATAGACAATCGATTTGGCCAACCCAACATTATCCAAGGGCACAGGACTTTTTAAAAACATCTTATCAATCACTTCGAAAACGTCGTTCTCCCCGAGTGCAAACTCCTTTGCGCAGGTGAGCAGCTCAACCTGCATACCCCCCATAGGCATAACGACCTTTTGATTGCGAAGTTTTTCGTCAACATAGCTGGTGGTGATAACCTCGCCGGTGCCGGGTATATTATATGTGGTTGTAACCTTCGTCAATTCTACCACTCGCCCCAACAGGTCAACATTTTGTTTGGGCCCGACGCGAATTTGGACGTCAATGGCGCCTATGAATACCGCGCTGAATACCTTGGCAGTGTATTGCGTGCCTTCCTCAAGGCCTTTTTTTAACGTCAGCAGGCGCAAACCCTCAGACATTATTGCGCCAACAGGCCATTCTAAAGTGCTTTTTTGTTCTTGTCCCATTACCGTGGTGGTGATGCTCACAATCCCCTGTTTATCAACCGTGCCGGTTACCTTCATTGTCATCATACTCAACCGCTGCTCGGCCTCGAAGCCCAACGGCTCACCAGCGGTTGTCTCGATACTGGTTTCGACCGCATCCATAGTTACCGGGACATCGCCACGGCTTATCGTCATGCTGACATCTTCTGAGGTGGTTACTTTCCCTTCAGATACGACCCGACTTTGTATTGCGTGACCCACCTTTTTTCCCTCCATAAAAGCAGCAAAATAGTCCACTTCATTGGATTCAGATACCTGTGCCTGTGCTATTACAGGTGCAGATAGTGTCAGGCAGGCCAGCAATAAAACCAAGTAAATATAGAAAACATTCCCGGCTTTCATAATTAATCCCTTTCGTTAAGTCTCAAAAGCGGGTCCTTTTTTACCCTGTTAAACCTTGTCATCGCAAATGCACAGCGCATACAATTAACCAATTATAAGGGCACAGCCATGATTTTTCATCGCAATTTCCATCCTTTCAGCTAAAATAGGCAAAAAACCTTATCCGTGAAAGCGCAAAATGACTTTTAATGAACTACTAAATCTTGTCTCATCAGACAAAATGCTTTGGATTCGACTCGACTCACGCCTTGTCAGGGCCGGCGATATCTTTGTGGCCGTTAAGGGCACTATTTATGACGGCCACGATTTCATCGACCAGGCCATTTACAACGGCGCTAAATACATCGTTTGCGAAAAGCCCGTTAATCGCGAAGATTCGCAGGTAATAACCGTCGATGATTCGGCACAGGCAGCAGCAATCCTGGCTCAGGCAGGAAACGGTAATCCGTCTTCAAAATTGATTAATCTGGCTGTTACCGGCACAAATGGCAAAACGACCGTTGCATATCTTGTTCGCTCGATAATTCAAGCCGCCGGTGAAAAATGCGGCCTTATCGGCACAATCATTTACGATACCGGCCTGACCCGTTCGCAGGCAACCCTCACAACGCCTGATTGCCTGGATATAGCTGATGCCCAGGCGCAAATGGTCGAGGCCGGCGCAAAGTATATGGTCATCGAAGCCAGCAGCCACGCACTTTCTCAAAACCGCCTTGCTGCTGTCAGCTTCACAGCCGCTGCGTTTACAAACCTCGGCGGCGACCACCTGGACTATCACAGAACATCGGATGATTATCTCGCTGCAAAATCAAAACTCTTTACTGCTCTCTCGGCTGATACAACAGCAGTATTAAACAAGCAATCGCCTGAGTCCAAACACATTGCTAAAAAAACAAAGGCCAAAATCCTGTGGTATGCCGTCGATGAACCGGCTGATATAATTGCTCACATTGAATCAATGGATATAAACGGAACCGTATTTACTTTGGAATACTCAGATCAATCGTCCATTGTCAAGACCACCTTGCCGGGCCGATACAACGTCAGTAACTGTCTCGCAGCGACCGGCCTGTGCCTTGCAGCCGGTTTTGATTTGCAGACGATAGCAGCCGGACTATCGGCTCTGCAGATAATACCTGGCCGATTGGAGAAAGTAGATTTCGATGGTGATTGGACGGTTCTTATTGATTTCGCTCACACCGATGATGCCTTGAAAAATGTCCTTTCGACATTAAAGCCATTGTGCAGGGGCAAGTTAATTGTTGTCTTCGGCTGTGGCGGAAACAGAGACAGAACCAAACGCCCTCGTATGGCCGGAGTCGCCGAGAAGTTAGCTGATTTTGTAATCGTTACCAGTGATAACCCGCGAACCGAAAGACCCGAAGATATAATTAACGAAATAGTTGCCGGCTTCGAAAATCCAAACTCGCAAACAATAAAAATCGAACCTGATAGAAGAAAGGCCGTTGAATTAGCCATAAAAACCGCAGCAACAAACGACATTGTCCTCATCGCCGGAAAAGGACACGAAAACTACCAAATTATCGGAACGAAAAAAAACAATTTCAGCGACAAAAAAATAGCTCTGGAGTATCTTCAAAACAAATGAAACAATTTCTGATATCGGATTTGGCCAAAATAACAAAAGCACACAAGCCACAGGGCACGCCTACCATAAGCACAATCGAAGGAGGCGACGAGCAACGTTTTTTTACTGGCGTAAGCATTGACTCGCGAACCACCAAAGCCGGCGACTGTTTCTTTGCCATTTGTGGCGAAAATTTCGATGGCCACGATTACGTATCCGACGCCTTTGCCAAAGGTGCTGTTTGCGCTGTTGTCAGCAAAGATATCGCAACCGACAAACTTGCCAGCAAAACAATACTCGAAGTTGACGGCACGATAAAAGCATTCGGCGACTTTGCACGGGATTATCGCCGCCGGTGCGGCTTTAAGGTGGTCGCAATAACCGGCTCAGCCGGAAAGACGACCGTAAGACAAATTGTCTATCACGTATTAAGTCAGAAATACAATGTTTTTCAGGCGCCGAAAAATTTTAATAACAATATCGGCCTGCCTTTGACTCTGCTCGGCGCCGACCCGGAGCACCAAATCGTTATCGCCGAGCTTGGCACCAGCCACCCCGGCGAGATTGCTTACTTAACTCGTATCGCCCAGCCGGATATTGCAGTTATAACCAATGTTCACCCCGCCCACCTTGAGGGCTTTGGTTCCCTGCAGGCGATTACAAAGGAAAAACTCTCCATTGCTCAGGGACTCTCAGATGATGGCATTTTAATAATCAATGCCGATTTGGTTAAATGGTTAAATGGTAGCCAGCTAAATTACCAATTACCAATTACCAATAACCAGGTCATAACTTTCGGAAAATCAGGCGACTCTAACTTTCAGGCGCAGGATGTAACACGGGCTTCCAGCCCGTGTTACCACGGCCAGGATGGCCGTGGTACATTTGGATTCGGCAGCCGCTTTACTATCGACGACACTGAAATCTATTTGCCGCTGCCGGGCCCCGGCAATATTGAAAACGCTCTCGCCGCCTGGGCCGTTTGCAAACAGTTTGGCCTGACTATTCACGACTTTGCTCAAGGCCTAAAAACTCTACCTTCAATTTCTATGAGAGCCGAAGTGCTGCAAATAGGAACTCTCACCGTAATAAACGACTGTTACAATGCAAACCCCGCCTCGATGAAAAATGCGCTGAACATACTAACCAGTCTCGGTTTAAAAGAAGGTCGTCGTCTCGTTTTTATCTGTGGCGAAATGGCTGAGCTCGGCAATCAAAGCGAGCAACTGCACACCGAACTGGGCGCTGATATCGCCGGGGCAAGAGTGCAGCTTCTGATAGCTGTCGGAACACTCGCAGAAATCGCCGCCGCAGCCGCACAGAAAACAGCCGATTATAACCTGCAGGTAAAATGTTTTGACAACACACTTTCGGCTTGTAATAACCTGCAGGAATTTATAAAAGATAACGATATAGTATTAATAAAAGGTTCACGAATAGCCAAGCTGGAAATGGTCGTTGAGAAACTAAAGGACTCTAACAAAAAGGAGTTTAGCCACAGAGCAAATTTATCTCTTTTTTAGCTACAGAGGACACAGAGAAATGAATTATAAACAGTGTAAATCCGTGTTAATCCGTGTCTTTTTCATTATGTTAGATGCTTTAAAGGACTTGCCGATTTGCGCTCGCCGATTTCCGTCCGGCGACGCAAATCGAAAAACGAAAGTCAAAAATCGAAAATGATTTACCACCTGTTATGGTATTTACACGCCGGTGAGCGGTTCGGCTTTTACGCCTATCAATACGTGATTTTTCGCTCCATAGCAGCCGTTTTAACAAGCGCGCTGATTGCTCTTTTGATAGGCCCAAAAATTATTCGCTGGCTGATGCGAAAAAAAATCGGCGACCGCCCGGAATTTTACCACGCCGCCCTTAACGAATTGACAAAGGAAAAGGCCAATACACCCACGATGGGAGGCCTTATTATCATCCTCGCTACACTTCTTACCGCCATTTTATGGGCGAAATTAGGCAACCCCTTTGTCAGAAAAGCACTCTTTTTAATCGTCTGGTTCGCCACACTGGGAGCAATAGACGACTGGCTGAAGCTCACCAGTTCCATTCGACATCGAAGCAGAAGCGGTCTTTTCGCCTGGGAAAAACTCATCTTCCAAATCGGCGGTGCTGTTCTAATCGCCTCATTTCTGTTTGCAGACTTTGTCAACATCCCGGATGCCAAGTTGTTCTGGCTGCCGTTTTACAAACACGGCCTATCGCTGGCCAACTGGACGTTTATCTTAATAGCGATTTTCTACATCTCTGCTACCAGCAATGCCGTTAACCTGGCCGACGGTATGGACGGATTAGCCGCCGGTTGTGTCGGAATAGTCTCTTTTGTCCTGGTAGTGCTTTGCTATGTTGCTTCTGAAACGATGACACGTACAACCACCGTCACCTGGTCGAGCTATCTCCTGCTGCCACATATCCCCCAGGCCGGCGAGTTGTGCATATTTTTCTCAGCTATCCTGGGGGCTGTCCTGGGTTTTCTATGGTACAACTGCCACCCTGCGCAAACTTTTATGGGCGATGTCGGCTCACTGCCTTTAGGCGCTGCTATGGGCTACGGCGCTCTGGTTACGAGAAATGAGATTCTTCTTTTCATCATCGGCGGCGTATTCGTCATAGAATTAGCCAGCGTTGTCCTGCAGGTCGGCTATTTCAGATACACCGGCGGAAAACGCCTGTTTAGATGTGCACCCATCCATCATCATTTTCATCTGATTGGCTGGTCCGAGCCGCAGGTAGTTGTGCGTTTCTGGCTCCTGGCCGTCGCCTTCGCCGCACTGGCCCTTGCCACACTAAAAATACGATAAAATGCTCCCCAGGATGAAACCACCAACACCACGTCTTTCAGAACAGGGCCTAAAGAAAAAATTGTCATCTTAACCTAAAGTCTCTACTGGCTCAGGCCGAGTAATACCAAGTTAAATTATCGTCAAAAGTTAGGTATCTACAGATAAAAATCCAAACAAGACGAAGTTCTATCGGGGGCTTCGCCTTTTTTATTGTCTAAGTTCGTTAAAGAGGCAGCAGCTATGCTCAGAGCAAAAGACATTATGAAGAAAGAAGTAATCAGCGTAAGAAAAGAAACCCCTATATTCGAAGCAACGGAGATTTTGGTAAGAAACGGCTTCTCAGGCCTGCCTGTAGTCGAAGACGATATGACCGTCTCCGGAATTATTTCGGAAAAGGATGCGATATTATTGTCCTACGAAGGCCAAAAGGTGGAAAATAAAACAGTTCGCGATTTTATGACGTCTCCCGCTGTTACCTTCGAAGAATATGAAAGTGTGTTGAGCGTTTGCGACTTTTTGGTGAAAAATATCTTCGGGAGGGTCCCCGTTACGTCAAAAGGAAAACTTGTTGGTATTATAAGCATACAGGATGTCATTGAGAGCATTTTGCAGCACCGACAACAGGCGTTAGCAGTTAATTGAGAAGCCGCTTCTTCTGCACAATCCAGCCCAAATCATAAATCGTAGTATTCTTCGCCGTGGATTTATCCGCCATTCGTATGGTGGATTTGGACGTTTTTCCTGTAACCATCAGAATCATCACGCATCATTTTGTCTAATCTTCTCTTGGCCAAAAAGATTTTGACGGCGGTAATCGCAAGACCCAGCCCAACGAAGAAAAATACTGCGGCAGCAAGAAACGCAAAAATCTCCGGCAGCGCCAAGATAACAACGCCGAAACCAATCAGCACCAACCCAACGGTGAATATTCCCGCCGCAACTTTCCTTGATGCCTGAGATACTGCATTTGTGTAAAATCGAAAATTCATAAGTAAAGTGAACTAAAGTGTCTAAAGTGAGCTAAAATGAATCAAAGTCTCAAAAGGTCTTCCATTCTAATTTTAGTCACTTTAGGCACTCCAAACTATAGGCACTCCGTTTAATACATTCCGCCTCCGGACGGCATCGCAGGCATCTTTTCCTTCTTTTCAGGTATCTCGCTGACTATAGCGTCAGTCGTCAACAGCAGCGAGGCGATTGAAGCGCCATTTTGCAGTGCAATCCTCTCGACCTTTGTCGGCACAATCACGCCGAACTCCACCATATCGCCGTATTCTTTCCGCAAAGCATCGTAGCCGAAGTTCTTCTTGTTGCTCTCCATAACCTTCTGGGCAACGATTGAGCCGTCCAGACCCGCGTTCTCAGCGATTTGCTTTATCGGCGCCACTACCGCCCTTCGCACTATATCAACGCCTATCTGCTCATCGCCGACAGCCCTGACCTTATCCAGCGCCGGCAGTGCCCTGAGCATCGCTACGCCGCCTCCAGGCAGAATCCCTTCCTCAACCGCCGCCCGACAGGCATGCAGCGCATCCTCAACACGCGCCTTTTTCTCTTTCACCTCCGTCTCGGTTGCAGCCCCGACATTAATCTGAGCAACGCCGCCGGCTAATTTTGCCAGCCGCTCCTGCAGCTTTTCAATGTCGTAGTCGCTGGTGGATTTATCAATCTCTGCCTTTATCTGGTCGATTCTGCCTTTGATAGCTTCCGTGCTGCCGCCGCCTTCGATAATCGTGGTAGTGTCCTTGTCGATAGTAACTCGTTTGGCTCTTCCAAGCTGAATCAACTCGATATTTTCAAGCTGAAGCCCCAGGTCCTCGAAGATGGCCTCGCCACCGGTCAGGATTGCAATGTCACTGAGCATAGCTTTTCGCCTATCGCCGAAACCGGGGGCCTTGACTGCCACACACTGCAACACCCCGCGAAGCTTGTTCACGACCAGCGTTGCCAACGCCTCGCCTTCGATATCCTCAGCTATAATCAACAGTGGTTTCCCCTGCTTGGCAACCTTCTCTAATAATGGAACAAGCGATTTCACAGAGCTTATCTTCTTCTCATGCACAAGAATATATGGCTTCTCTAACACTACTGTCATATTCTCCAGGTTGTTTATAAAGTGTGGACTAAGATAACCCTTATCGAATTGCATGCCCTCGACCAGCTCGACAGTCGTCTCCAGCGATTGGCCCTCTTCGACGGTAATAACACCGTCCTTGCCGACCTTATCCATTGCCTCTGCCAGCTTTTTGCCGATTTCCACATCCTGGTTGGCTGAACAGGTCGCTACCTGTTCGATTTGTTTGCTGGAATCGACAGATGTGCTCATCTTTTGCAGTTCTTCAACTATTTTCTCCACCGCTTTTTCGATGCCGCGTTTTACCTGCATTGGACTAGCACCGGCCGTGATATTTTTCAGGCCCTCGTCAAATATACTCTCGCCCAGAATTGTTGCGGTCGTTGTTCCATCTCCGGCCACCGTTGATGTCTTTGAGGCCACTTCCTTGACCATCTGAGCACCCATATTCTCGTAGGCATCTTCTAGCTCAATCTCTTTGGCCACCGTTACACCGTCCTTTGTTACGGTCGGCGAACCATACGATTTTTCCAATACCACATTCCTGCCGCACGGCCCAAGTGTAATTTTTACCGCCTTTGCGAGTTTCTTTACGCCTTCTCGAATAGCAGACCGTGCCTCGGAACCAAAAGCAATCTTTTTAGCTGCCATATCTATATCTCCTTTGATTGGTTATTGGTTATTGGTTATTGGTAATTGGTAATTGGTTAAATTACCGGTTACCATTTAACCAGTTACCATTTCATTCAATTATCGCCATAATATCCGACTCGCTCATAATCATATACTCCTTGCCGTCTATCTTTACTTCTGTT
>Ga0315555_1002755_pt1 | contig 12273 bp, 9 predicted proteins | sample SalMarSW160380MG_FD_202113 | JGI IMG/M metagenome (GOLD analysis project Ga0315555, IMG submission 202113) | Salt marsh sediment microbial communities from the Plum Island Ecosystem LTER, Massachusetts, United States - Salt Marsh Sediment SW1603-80 ...
AAGGTCTCATAGAAGTCGCCTAAGCGAAAGAAAACTATAGCCTCGGGATACTTCTGCTTAACCCTGAGATACTGCTTTCTAAGAGGCGTTACAGTCATTTATGTTATTTTACTAGCTCTTCAGCAACATATAAAGTGGGAGCAAACATTGGGGGAGAGGGTTCAACAAAAACAGCCGGAGGATTATAATGCTGAGGTATCAGGGGAGTTAAAACCGGCATCTTTTCTATTAACAATAGAAGGGAAATTGGTATATACTGAGGTTAGGTGAAATAATAAAAAACGAGGAGAATCCGCAAAAGGAGGTGAATAATGAAACTACCTGCTTTTGAAATAGAGCAAAATGGGAAAAAGTTTTACGCCGCTTACATGTCGGCTGAACAACTCTGTGATGAAAGAAGAGTAAAAGCTGATGCGTGGTCGCCAGGCAACCGTGAAGGTTACCAAAGGAGACTGGATATGATCAGGGCTAGGTTATTTGCTAAATACATTGCAAATCCAGATAACATTTCTCCCCCGGCAGTCTTGTTAAGCGTCCGAGAATCTGTTGAATTCAGATCCAAAGATGGAAAGTATGGAATTTTAAGCATACCCAACAGCTCGACCTTATATGAAGTAGACGGTCAACACAGAATCGGAGGCCTAAGGGAGGCCGTAAAGAGGGACGAAATTCACTCTGATTTTGCTTTACCAGTTATCATTATATGCCCCGTAAAGCTGGGAAAAAAGGAGGCAGCGAATCCGCGTTTTTGTGAAGCTAAACAGTTTGTTGTCATAAACCGTACACAAAAGACAGTTCGTTCCGACCTCTCAGACAGATTTATTGCCAGACTAACACCTGAACAAAGGCAAGAACTTGAGGTATTAGGGGCAGTAGAGACTCTGGAGAGAACTCAAGCGGCTGTTCAAATTGCAGATAAGTTGAACCGTAAAGCAGAGTCTCCATGGGAAGATAGAATTAAGCTCCCGGGTAAAAGGGGAGGCGGCATTAGCCAAAGAGCGTTCACAAACTCCTTGGAACCTGTCCTCAAAGATCCAATACTTAAAACTCTCGCGTACGATGAACTCGTTGATGCTTTAGATCAATATTGGACTGCTTGGAGGAACCTTTGTCCGAGGGCTTTTGACGAGCCACAGCACCATGTTATCCAAAAAACTGTAGGCGTATCAGTTTTACATGAACTCTTTATAGAAGCCGCAAAGTTGCTCAAAAGTCGTCGTAAGGATTGGACACAAGATAATTTTTATGAGGTTCTAGACAAAATGACAAGAGGAGTTGGCGATGAATTCTGGCATTCTCGTGGAGAAGCAGCTAGGGGTGGGAATAATAAGGCGGTATTGAGGAATCTTTCAGGAAGGCTTCGAGCGAATTTTCTGGCATGTAATTGGAAGTTTTAGATACTTTGATTCTAATTCGGGCAATGAGATAATGTTTGAACGGGACGCTGCCGGAAGAATACGGTAGCTTCGGGGTACTTTTGCTTAACCCTGAGATACTGCTTTCTAAGAGGCGTTACAGTCATCTATGTTATTTTACTATAAAGACCTCATTGAAGCGAATTAACTTGCCTGCTATGATACTTTGCTGGATAATTTACCATGGGGGAACAAATTGGCATCCACGTTGAGGAAGAATTACGGGGGGTGGTAGATGGAGGTTGGGTTAAGAAGATAGTCCGGCAAGTCCTCAAGGCTGAAGGGGTGGCTCCTCCCTATGAGGTGAGCATAGTTTTCACTGATTCGGAGGCGATGAGACAGCTTAACCGGGACTACCGGGGGGTGGATGAGCCTACGGATGTGCTGGCCTTCTGCATGCTTCCCCAGAAAGAAGTCGATGATTCCTTCGCTCTCCCTCCCGATGGCGTAACTCGCCTGGGAGAGGTAATCATCTCCTATCCTCAAGCAGCAGAACAAGCCAAAGAGCAAGGGCATTCACCCGAAAGGGAGCTGGCGTTGTTGATTATACATGGAATACTTCATCTCCTGGGCTATGACCATGAAGAACCCGAGGAAGAAGCCAAAATGAGGACAAGGGAAAAAGAACTCTTGGAGAAATGCTTGCCCTGTTAGTATAATATATAGCATTCTGCATAAGTTCTTACAGGATTGCTGAGGTGTTTATTTTGTCACCTTGGGCGCTAGGGAAGAGTCTGGACTCTTCCTTTTGCTCAAAATGACAATAAGGAGCTACCTAATATAGGCACAAGCGGGACTTAACCTGGGGTCTTTGAAGTGCAAAACAGCGCAGAGGAGGTAAAAGATGGCTAAATTCATAATGCTGACGACTCTCACTGATGAGGGAAGAAAGACTATCATAGAAAATCCTGGAAGGATCAAAGAGGTCAACAAAGAAGTGGAGGCAATGGGAACGAAGATTCTGGCTCAGTATGCTGTGCTAGGACCGTACGACTTCGTGAACATTTTAGAAGCTCCCAGTAATGAGGCAATATCCAAAGTGGCGGTAGCTCTGGGGGCAAGGGGTACACTTCAAACCATGACCTTGGCTGCTATGGATGTTGACGCTTTCATTGGCAGTCTCAAAAAGTAGAGGCAACCCACGGCTACCCGCTTGTGCCATCAACTTTTAAGGCCGATAATGTAGAGCTGCTCAGTCCTGTAGATTTAGGGTTTAGAGATAGTTGAGAACTATGGTTTGTGTGGGGGTGGGCAGGGACGATGAAGTAATCGAGAGATTGGGCCTTGCTTCTAGTTCGCGAATTCTCATTTTATCCAGGAATTTGTCCACAGGACTGAACTCGCCGTTGAACGCCTCTGTCTTATAGTGCATGGGGATGACAATAGGAGGCTCTAATTGTCTTACTATTTCCACAGCCGTGTCAACAGGTATAGTAGATATCTCCCCGACGGGCAAGAATAGTATATCGACATCTCCTAATTCCTCTACCAAATTAGGACCCAGAGGATGCCCCAAATCACCTAGATGACATAAAGTTATACCATCCATCTCGATAATATAAGTGGTATTTTTTCCTCTCAATTCCCCCTTCTTGTCATCGTGGAAAGTGGGGATCCCTGTGATAAAAATCCCCCCTATTTCATATTCCCCGGGGCTTTTTATTTGTTTGGGGTCATCAGCGACGCCTTCGATGTAGTTATGCCCGGGGTGGAAATGGCTCAATGTCACTATGTCCGCCTGAGGTTCACCCAGGCGGTAGCCCAAGTCAGGATGACATGGGTCTGTTATGATGGTTTTTTCTTTCCCTCTAATCAGAAAGCAGGAATGTCCTAGCCAGGTAATTTCCATCAACGTCTAAAGGATAACCCTTTTCTTTAGCTTTGTCCACAGCAAGACGACTCTATTAACCAGAAAATGCATCAGCTTTGCGGGTGTGATTATCTTTTTCTATAGGGCTTATCAGAAGCGTCATCCCCTCTATGCCCACAATGGCAATTTCCTCGCCGGCATCTATAGTTGAACTAGACGAAGCTTGCCACAGTTCACCGTTAACCCGAACATAACCTTTAGGGGAAATGGGAGTTGTTGTTCGACCTCGACTACCAATGTCCAGCGAAATCATTGGCTTCTTAACTAGCGCCTTCTTGCTAAGTCGGTAATTTATAGAATTATATACCCCGAGAGCAATCATCATAAGGATGAGACCCCAGAGGGGGATATTTATCGCAACCCTTGGCAGCAGCCAGAGCACGACTGCCACCAAGGCCGCCTCTTCAAGTAAGGTTGTTGTAATGGTGAGTACTGTATATTTCCTGTATTTCATTTTGGTATTGAGATAAAGAGTTAGATCGGAATTAGATTAACCTTCAAATTTAATAGCTTCACTCAGGCCATCAGCGCGCGAGTGGGTGGGATTGTTGACAAAGAAAGCTTTAACTCCCTCCATTTGCTTTAGTTCTGGTCGTCCTTTGAATCGGGCATTAATGATATGCAAAGTAATAGAAATAGTCAAACAACAAGCAATTGACAAAAACCAGTACAATGGTTAACATTTAGAAAATGAAGGTTAACGAAACGAAGAAGCAAATATTGAAAGCTCTTCGAGAGTGTGGTGGTTATCTTTCTGGCGAGACACTTTCTAACCAGCTTGGCACCTCCAGGGTTTCTATCTGGAAGCATATTCACAGCTTAAAAGAGGACGGCTATGTAATAGAGGCCTCGCCTAGGGGATACAGGCTGGTCTCCTCTCCAGATTTACTGCTTCCTTACGAATTTCCCGGTTTAGAAGAAAGAATTCACTACTTCCCAGAGATTGGCTCAACCATGGGTGCGGCAAGAGAGTTAGCTAAAAAGGGAGCAGGGGAGGGGACAATCGTGATTGCCGAAGCTCAGACCCGCGGGCGGGGAAGATTGAGCCGGGAATGGCTCTCGCCAGAAGGAGGGATTTACTTCACTCTTGTTTTACGCCCCAGGATAAGTCCCGCATATGCTCCCAGGATAAACTTGATGGCCTCTGTTGCCGTGGCAGCTACGATTAGAAAGCTCTTTGGGTTAAAGGCCGAATTAAAATGGCCCAATGACGTCTTGATTGAAGGCAGGAAGGTGTGTGGCATACTGGCTGAAATGGATGCTGAAATGGATGTTGTAAACTTTGTGAACGTCGGGATAGGTATAAACGCCAATACCTCTATTCCCCGGTTTGAGAAAACGGTGACCTCCTTAAAGGGTGCGTTAGGAAGGGAAATCTCCAGGAAGGAATTTTTAAGCGTATTGTTAATGGAAATAGAGCGACAGCAGCCTCTGTTAATGAAAGCAGATTTACTCGAAGAGTGGAAAAAACTCTCTGTGACATTAAATAAGGATGTCAGGATAGTAGCACCAGGTGAGGTGATAGTAGGGCAGGCAATCGACATTGATACCACCGGAGCATTGATAGTAAAGGAGAAGAATGGCTCTTTGAAGAAGGCAATGGCCGGGGATTGTATTCACTTGAGGGAAGAAGCGCCAAATACTAATATAGGAGCAGTCAGCCGTCAGCATTCAGTATGAAGCTGATAACTGAAAGCTACATCGTTGTGAGATGCCGCAACTACTCATTGTCACCGTCTATTTTCTCGCCATAATTGGCATAGGGGTGTGGAGTAAACGGAGAGCAGGAAGCCAAAATGGCTTCTTCGTTGCCCACCGCCGGGGAACTCTGCCTCTTATCACCGGCTCACTTGTAGCCACTGCAATAGGGGGGTCAGCAACCGTGGGTATGGCTGGCCTGGGGTTCAAGCAAGGTTTGACTGGCGCTTGGTGGCTTCTTGTTGGCTCCATCGGCCTCGTGCTTCTGGGGGTTTTCTTTGCCAGAAAAGTAAGAGGTGCTGCGCTTTATACTCTTCCAGAACTGGTAGAAAGGCAGTATGACCGCCGTATGAGTTTGGCGGCTTCCATTCTTATTGTTATCGCTTGGGTGGGGGTGGTGGCAGGACAAATCGTTGCTGCCGGGACAGTTTTATCTATCTTGGGAATAGGTTCTGTTGCTTTCTGGATGACTGTCTTTACTATAGTTTTTGTAGCTTATGCTATTCTGGGGGGCCAGTTCTCGATTATCCGTACCGATATTTTCCAGGCAGTGATTCTTTTCCTTGGGATTTTTGCCGCTTTGGCGCTGGTTTTCTCACAAGTGGGAGGACTTGATGGGTTGAAAGCCTCTCTGCCCCCGGGTTATTTCTCTTTTCCAACAAGCCCCGAGTTCGATTGGAAGATGCTCTTATCCCTTTTGATTCTCGTCGGAGCGACTTACGTAGTCGGGCCTGATATGTATTCTCGACTTTTCTGTGCTAAGGAAGAAAAAACGGCCCAGCGATCAGCCGTTTTGTCGGCGTTTCTTTTCATTCCCCTGGCTTTTGCCATCATCTTTATAGGGATGAGCGCCAAAGTTTTATATCCGGAGATAGCTGCCGAAGGAGCCTTTCCTCAGGTAATAACCAGTGTGCTTTCCCCAGGTTTAAGCGGACTGATCCTTGCTGCCCTGGTCGCAGCACTCATGTCCTCAGCAGATACATGCCTGCTTACCCAGAGTGTCATTTTAACCGAGGATATAATTAAGCGAGCGCACCCTGCGCTTGACGAAAGGAAAACCATTTTACTAACTCGCTTAAGTCTAGTTGGGTTAGGTCTGGTGGCGTTGGGTCTGGCTTTGGCCTTAGAAGGGGTGATTTCATCCCTTCTTTTCGCTTACACTATATTCACTTGCGGCTTGGTTGTTCCAGTGGTCGCCGGGTTTTACAAAGAGAAGCTAAGGGTGACATCACGAGGTGCCCTGGCTGCTCTCATAGGTGGCGGGGTAGTAGGCTTGCTGGGAAAGATCCCGGGTCTTGACATTCCTTTCAAAAGCGACCTTGGCCTCATAGGCTTTGCTGTAAGTGCTGTGCTCCTTTTCGGGGTGAGCTTCCTCACCAGAAAGAGATAGTCTACAAGGTATAAAACTGGCCTTGCCTACTGGAGTGGTGTCTCACACACCTTGTACCAGTAGGCAAGCTTCTCTGTATAATGGGGCACTCTACATCACCCTAGTTCTGCCATATATCCTCTGTAGCTTCAACAACCCAAACAATGGGGTCAACCAAGAGCTCCCTGACCAGAGTCCTCAAAAAGCTACTTCCTGATATGAAATCCGCGACAGGGGGACTAAGCTGGTAGTACAGGGCGACAAATTGAGAGCCCGCGGTGCTTTTCAGCAACACGACATCTCGGAATTCTCGCAACACATCAATCTGTTCCGCAGTCGGAGTTCCGTAGGCTGCGGTGGCAATAAAACAACCTCCGGAGGGTGGTGGGGTGTCTGTGGTGAATTGAAGGGGAGTACCCTCAACCTCAATCTCAGTATCGTTATACTTAAGCTGGGCTTTGAAATCATACTCGGTGTTAGAGCTAAGCTCGGTGACCGACTCAGCATAGGTGCCATTTCCTGATTTAGATACCCAATCAGTATAAGACCAAAACAAGCCGTCGGACTTCTTGTAGGCAAAGCGTACTTGCACCGGGCTGAATTCCCCCATAGCGTAGTTCATATTCAGGGTGCTTGAGTTAGCGGTGATGTTGGTGGCAGCTTTTGTGGTGACCATCGGATACACTGCCTCAAAGTTGGCTGTGATGGAATAGTCGCCGTTCATGGTGATGGTGGTTGAGGCAGCATAGACATCGGCAATAGTGCTCACATTGCCAGTCCACTCGACAAACTGGTAGCCTTCTTCAGCCTCGGCCAATAGGTCAACCACCTCTCCCTCGTCGTAGGTAAAAGTATCCTCGCCAGGCTCGGTTATCGAGCCTCCTTCCGTGCTGGAGATGGTGAGGTCATAGACCGCATCGGGAGTGGCCGCGTTGCAGTCATCGTCCTTGCCATTGTAGGGCACTTCGGTGGCCCCGGGATTGACGCTGGCGTCGTTGTCATCGCAGTCTCCTGAGGTAGCCGTTAGCTCTGAAGCTACCTTGTAGCCCGTTGGTCTGGTGCATGAGGTGGTATCCGTTGTGCCATCAGAGTATCCATCGTTGTCAGCATCCTTATACCATGTCTGGCCGAGATGCTCATTAGCATCGCTGTCATCGCAGTCGGTGTTATCAGAGACATAGCCTGTGGGCTGGTCGCAAGCCAGCATAGAGACATCGGGATTGCCGTAGCCGTCATCATCGCTGTCCTCGTACCAGGTGGCTTGGCCGGTGATGTCAGGGTCGTCATCATCTATCAGGGTATCGCAGTCATCGTCTATATCGTTGCAGACCTCGGTGGCCCCGGGATGGGCATCGGGGTCGCTGTCATCGCAGTCGTCGTCATTGTCGACATAGCCTTCAGGCTGGTCGCAGGCCAGCATAGAGACATTGGGATTGCCGTAGCCGTCATCATCGCTGTCCTCGTACCAAGTGCTACGGCCGTCGCTGATGGTGATGGAGATGCTAGCTTCAGCACTGTCAAGCTCGCCGTCATTGACCTTCAACCCGAAGCTGTCCCCTCCACTGTAGCTGGCATTGGGCTGATAGGTCACTTTGTGAGTTACATCCGTGACAGTATAGGGAACTGACGTAATATGGGTTCCGCCAGTCCCTTCGCCATCGTATAGATTGCCTTGGGTCGGTAATGTGGAAATCTTGTAGGTCAAGGTATCGCCATCGGCGTCAGTCCCGCTCAGAGTCACAGTTAAGGCGTTACAGGAACCAACCGACAGACCACTTTGTGGAGTGGCCACCGGAGCTCGGTTGCCCCACTCCTCAAACATCATGTCCCTGTTAGTAGATGAACTCCAAGTTGAACCATTATTAGTACTACTTTCCCAACATCCACCGGCATAGGTTGGTGAACTCCGATCCCGTCGCCAGTAAAGGCGGTTTGACGGATTACCGTTCGGTGCTCTTACTACTATGGCGTACTTGGTGCCGGCGGAAAGGTCATAACCGCTTCCCAAGGTTATCTCATACCAGGCACCGGAGGTGGAGGTTGTTAGGCCATTGCCATTAATAGTGCCGGAGCACAAATCGCTGCCAGTGGGATGGCCGTTGCCATCGGTAGCTCTGATGCTCACAGTGACAGTCCCTGGCGAACCGCTCCTGTAGAGCTTTAGCTTAACGCTGGCAATCTTGTGGGCTACGCTCGGAGTGAAGGTTTGCGCATACCAGTTGCTGCCGTACATGGTATTATTCGAGTCATCACCGGTATTATAGGATTCGTAAAGATGGGGTGGGGTAGCCAAGACTGGCATAGTCGTTTGCGCTACTATGGCTAAGCCCAGGATCAGCACCAGCGCCAGGGCAACTACTAAATGAATTACCTTGCTATGCCATTTCGTTTTACTCATATTTCACTCCTTTTATTACTTCCGTCTATTGTCCTATCGCATCCCTGACTTGGAGCACCATAGCTTATCCATCTATAAATTCGGCCATTTATTTCTAGAGGCATATGCAATGCTCCCTAAGCCTAATTGAATGTAGCCTATGAGACATTCGCTTCCCTGTCAATCACTCATTAGTACCCCTACTTTCGTAGGGGAGATGCTTGTCTTTTTTTAATTTGCGGGGGAGCACACAAGGGGCTCCCCTATAGAAAAGGTTTCGGGCAACCCAGAACATGCAGTGCGCCCTTTTAGGGTCGTGCAGCATGAGGCTAAAGCATTGGATGTTATTGCGAGTTTCTCTATGTGGAAGCAACAACAATAAAAGAGCCGACCGTGCCTGATATTGAATGGCACTGTCGGCTCATGTCATGGCAGGTATGATGTCCTATGCTGGGGCTGGTGTCTCACACACCTTGTACCAGTAGGCAAGCTTCTCTGTATAACGGGGCACTCTACATCACCCTAGTTCTGCCATATATCCTCTGTAGCTTCAAGAACCCAAACAATGGGGTCAACCAAGAGCTCCCTGACCAGAGTCCTCAAAAAGCTACTTTCTGATATGAAATCCGCGACAGGGGGGCTAAGCTGGTAGTACAGGGCGACAAATAGAGAGCCCGCGGTGCTTTCCAGCAACACGGTATCCCGGAACTCTCGCAACACATCGATCTGTTCAGCGGTGGGAGTTCCGTAGGCTGCGGTGGCGATGAAGCACCCCCCCCAGGGGTAGGGGAATAGTGACGATACCTCAAAGTTGGCGGTGATTTTGTAGTTGTCATGCATGGTGATGGTGGTGGTGGCATCATTGACATCGGCAATGGTACTTACATTGCCAGTCCAGTCGGCAAAGCGGTAGAAAGCATTACTTGGAGTCGCCACCAGGTCAATTACCGTTCCTTCATCAGAGGTAAACACTCCCTCACTGGGCTTGGTTACCCAGCCTCCTTCCGTGCTTGAGATGGTGAGGTCGTACTGAACCGGCGCTATCTCCTCAAAGTTGGCCGTGATGGAATAGTCGCCGTTTATGGTGATATTGGTCGCGGCAGCCTCGGCATCGGCAATGGTGCCCACATCACCGGTCCACTCGCCGAACCGATAGCCCTCTTCAGCCTCGGCCAATAGTTCAACCACCTCTCCCTCGTCATAGGGAAACACTCCCTCGCTAGGCTCGGTTACCGAGCCTCCTCCCGTGCTGGAGGTGGTGAGGTCGTACTGCTTGACAAAGTTGGCTGTTATGGAATAGTCGCCGTTCATGGTGATATTCGTTGCGGCGGCGTTGACATCGTCAATGGTTCCCACGTCGCCAGTCCACTCGTCAAACCGGTAGCCCTCTTCAGCCTCTGCTATAAGGTCAACTAACGTTCCCTCGTCGTAGGTAAAAGTATCCTCGCCAGGCTCGGTTATTGAGCCTCCTCCCGTGCTGGAGGTGGTGAGGTCGTACTGCCTGACAAACTCGGCTGTTATGGAATAGTCGCCGTTCATGATGATATTCGTCGCGGCGGCGTTGACATCGTCAATGGTTCCCACGTCGCCAGTCCACTCGTCAAAACGATAGCTCTCATCTGGGGTCGCCACTAGGTCGACTACAAACTCCACACCATAGGTAAAAGTATCCTCGCCAGGCGTGGTTACCGAGCCTCCTTCCGTGCTGGAGGTGGTGAGGTCATATGTCACCCAGGTTATTACGACTTTCCCGGCAGCACCTGCACCACCAGCTCGGGAGCCGTCATTTCTCTGTGTCCGTGCTCCACCACCACCACCACCGGGTACATTTCCGGGATTGCCGTCTGAAGTACCACTGCTGAGCGCAGCACCGCCAGAACCACCGCTATAGGCACCGTCTCCACCAGCGCCCGAGCTGGTGTTCCACCAACCAGTGGCACCATCTCCACCATCGCCTCCGGCGATCCTAGTTTGACCAATAGAATCTTCTACCGTACCACCAGCCCCTCCTGCCGGGCTGCCACCGTCTGTATTTCCCGTGCCGCCTGAACCGCCTGCGGCACGAACGAGTGCATCATCAGGGTCTGTAGTGGGCCCGACAAATGAGGGGCTGCCAGAGTTGCCATCATCTCCAGTGATCCCAGTTCCCCCTGTCCCAACGACAACCTGCAAAGTTTGTCCAGGTGTTACTGACAGCATTGAACTCGCATAAGCACCACCACCGCCACCTGCGCCACCTCTTGCTGACCGCTGGCCAGCATTAGTACTTCCTCCACCTGCGCCACCTCCACCCCACGCCTGTACGGTAATTTTTGTTACTGTTTCTGGAACAATGAAGGTATCGCTTTCTGAAAATTCCTCGTTGTGTGTAGCTGCACCTACCTCGGCCTGGGGTATTATTACCAACACCAGGCTCACCGCCAGAACCAATGCCGGCAAGACGCTAACGATTTTCCTTCTCATTTCTCCTTCTCCTTATCAATTCTATCTATTGCCTTATCACATCCCCGACTTGGAGCACCATAGCTTATCCATCTATAACTTTTCGGCCATTTATTTCTAAAGGCATATGCAATGCTCCCTAAGCCTAATTGAATGTAGTCTACGAGACGTTCGCTTCCCCGTCAATCACTCATTAGTACCCCTACTTTCGTAGGGGAGATGCTTGTCCCCTCGCAATTTGCGGGGGGGCACACAAGGGGTTCCCTACAGAGGCGCTGATGAGATTGCCACGCTTCGCTGGCGATGACAGGAAAGGAGGATCGACAATGACAGGCGGGACTTACGCTGCTATAATGATACCGTGCTGGTTACCATCATCGGTTTAGGGTTAATCGGCGGCTCGATCGGGTTAGCTTTAAGGCAAGGAAAGAAGTCCGGGTGGGAAATAGTAGGCTATAGCCGTCGTCAGGAAACTGTGGCCAGTGCCTTAAGTTCAGGCGCTATTGAGCGAGGCGCAACCAACTTGAAGGATGCGGTAAAGCAAGCTGATTTTGTCATCATCGCTACACCTGTTCTGACGGTAAAGGAAATCTTCTCCGAGATAGCTCCCCATCTTCCCTCTGGTTGCATTGTCACCGATACCGCCAGCACGAAAGCCCAGGTTATGAAATGGGCCGGGGAAATACTGCCGCCAACGGTGGACTTCATTGGCGGACACCCCATGGCCGGGAGGGAAATTTATGGCATCCAGGCTGCTGAAGCTGAATTATTTCAGGGGTGCACTTATTGTCTCACCTTGTCAGAGAAAGCTTTAACAAAATCGATAGATACGGTGACAGGCATGGTCAAGAAGCTTGGAGCCATGCCTTTTTTCATTGATGCTCAGGAGCATGACAATCTGGTGGCTGGCATTAGTCATCTACCCATGTTGCTCTCGGCTGCCCTGGTATCGCTAACTACCAAGGATCCTTCCTGGCCTAAAATGTCCAGACTGGCAACCTCTGGCTATCATGACCTTAGCCGTCTGGCTTCGGGAAGTCCTGAGGTAAATGCCCATATCTGCCTTAGTAATAGGGAAGCTGTAGTTAACTGGATAGATAAA
>Ga0315555_1002757_pt1 | contig 12265 bp, 10 predicted proteins | sample SalMarSW160380MG_FD_202113 | JGI IMG/M metagenome (GOLD analysis project Ga0315555, IMG submission 202113) | Salt marsh sediment microbial communities from the Plum Island Ecosystem LTER, Massachusetts, United States - Salt Marsh Sediment SW1603-80 ...
AGTCGAGAAATCTGTTTTTTAGTAGATTTCTCCACTTCGCCCCCGTGCTTTCTGCTTGCCCCTGCGTCTTACGACGCAAGGCGGGGCAGCGGGCGAAAGTATAAATGGGGGCTTCGGTCGAAATGACCTGGTATCTTTTCAACAGAGCAGTAGAAACTCTTAGGCACAATTCAATTTTTCGTAAACGTTCACGGGGTATAAGTCGCGTTTTTGGGGTCATTGCGAGGAGTTTTACGACGAAGCAATCTAAAATGTAACGATTGAGATTGCCACGGTCCGCCAAAGGCAGACCTCGCAATGACATAAAATGCCACATTTGCCCCGTGAACGGTTACAATTTTTTAAAATTATTTTTATTGAAATATTTTTGATTAAAAAGCAGTAAAGATTAGTCTCAAACGTGTACCAAAAACCAATCTAACTTCTCAATCTAAGCATTTTATCGGAAGCCCAGTGAGCTTTCAGCCCGCCAAAGGCGGGCCGTGAAGTAATGTTCTAATCCGCCTCGGCGGACCAGTGTTTGGCCGGCTGGCATCTTATTTCATATATTTTAGATGGAAACAAACTTATCTCCAGATGAGCGCATCTAGGTGATTCAATACCACTATAAGCTTGGAAAGACGATATGACAACAGGCGGAAGCCTCTATGCACAAAGGCTGATCCGCCGAGGCGGATTAAATTAATACAACAGTTACGTGCCTGTCCGCCATGGCAGACTACGATATGTGCTTCTGCGAGCAAAATTAGCATGGTTTGGTTTTTGAAAAACAGGGCATATCTTTCAACCTGTCGTAATGGCGTAAGCCATGCTGTGCAGGGATGGCTTAGTCCACATCTCAAGACGGGATCCATCGGTGTGGACATCGGTGACGACAACCTGTATTTAGCTCAGCTTACAAATACTGAAAAGGGCGTGTGCTTGCTTGCCGGCAGAAATGAAAGTCGTCCTGAAGGTATCGAAGCCGGCAGCGTCGCCTGGCAGAAATGGGCCGTTGAGGCCATACGGCAGGCAACGGCAGACCATAGATTTTATGGCAAAAGCGTCATAGCGGCAGTGCCTGCGGGTGAAGTGTTCGTCGAGCACGTAACAATGGAACCGGCGCTTCTTGAGAAGTTACAAAATCGAAACCAAAGAGCAAGGACTAATAATGATGATAAGATGTCAGAGACTGTCTTTTCAAAAATAAAACAGAAACTGCCCTTTGAACCTGATGATGCAATGTTGCAGTACGTCACTATAGGACAGGATAGCGTTCTGGTTATGGCAACTGAGCGTAAAATTATTAACAGACACCTGGCAATATATGAAAAGGCAGGCTTGACGGTTAAGTCTATGGGCGCCTGGCCTGTGGCGCTTACAAACTGCTATGCAAGATTCTTCGGCAGGCGCAAAGCCGATCTCCAAGCCGTTGTGATGCTCCTGGATATAGGAACAAGCTATATGAATCTTGCTATTTGTCGTCATAACAGGCTGCTTTTTGCCTGTTCGATACTAATGGGAGTAAAGCAGCTTGACGATGAAAAGGCGGTGACAAGATTGGTGTTCGAGCTGAATACCTGTAGAAGCCGGTTCGCATCCATGCATCCGGGTGCTCAAATAGAACGGCTGATTTTTCTTTGTGGCCCTGCAGTCGATACGGGTATCTGCAAAACAATAGCAAGGCAAATGAATATCCAGGCTCAAATTGGGGATTGTTTAGCCGCAGTGAAAATATCTGACCCTTACCGTTCGGAGATAGACAGAAGAAATTGTAACGCAAGCTGGGCTACCGCCTTTGGCCTTAGCTTGTCAATTGGTTAAATGGTAACTCAATAACCAATTACCAATTATCCTAATGGGATTAATAAAATGCTCAATATAAACTTTGTGCCGGATGATTACGTTCAGAGCAGCGAATCACAAAGAACAAATCTGATGTGTCTTATCCTGCTTGCAGTGGTGATGACAGCGTTGGGAGGATTATTTGTCTCCATCAAGATACGACAGAGTGTCCTTCGCCATGAGGTCGCGCGTATAGATGCGAAGATGGCCCAGGAGCAAGAAGATCTAAAGAAACTTAGCAAGCTGCAAGCCAAGCAAAAGGAGATGATGAAAACAGCACTTACAACCACTCAATTGTTTGAACCGGTGCCGAGGAGTGTTTTGCTGGCGTCATTAACAAACAACCTGCCGGCAGGGGTCTCGTTGTTACGGCTGTATATGGTGCAAAAAGAGGTCAAACAAGCTAACCAACCAACAACAAATAAATACCAGGCGGCTCAGGCAAATAAGACCCACCAAAGGCAGGCTCAGCAAACAGGCTTAGCCCGCCTTGGCGGGTCCGAAACGCATATAGATATCGGCGGCATAGCTCCAAGCGACCTTCAGGTCGCAGAATATATCGAACGCCTCAGTAGCTCCAGTTTGCTGCGCAACGTTGCTCTTGTGGAATCAAAAGAGCACAAAATAGAGCAAACATCGTTCAGACAATTCAAGCTGAAAGCTATGCTTAGAAGTGATATTCATCTCTCTGAGGAGGTCATAGATGGGATTCGAACTGAGCGTGAAAATACATCACGTGGCTTTTAATTGGTTAAATGGTAACTGGTAACCGGTTAAATGGTTATTTAATAACCAATTACCAATCGCCAGTTACCAACAAATAAAATGAGGTCAAAAACATGACAAGCGGTTTTAGAAAGGCTGTGTTTTTTATTTTGCTGACAGGCACAATTATTGTTGGTTACCAATATATGATTAAGCCAGCCAACAAGTATTTAGCGGAAAAAAGGCAACAAAGGGATGAGAAAAAGGCCAAATTGCAGGAGCTACAAAATGTCAAAACGGCTGCAAAGAACAGCCTCTCAAGCAAGCTTACGCAGGTGGAGGAGGCAATCAAGTTTTTCGAGAGCAGACTGCCTCCATCGAGCGAAATTGACAGGGTGCTTCACGATGTCACTGTAATCGCTCAGAAAAGGGGCTTACAGCCCAAGACAATTAGAACGCTCGATACAAAAGATAACGGTGGCTACGTGGAACAGCCGCTAAAAATGGAATTGGAAGGGAATTTTAATTCGTTTTACTCGTTCCTTTTAGAGCTTGAAAAGCTGCCGCGAATAACGAAGATTCGCCAGCTCCAATTGAATAAGAAAAAACAAGCCGAGGGCCAAGTGACAGCCGACTTTATTGTGAGTATATTTTTTCAGCACAAAACCAGTTAAACGGTAATTGGTTAAATGGTAAATGGTAACTGGTAACTGGTCCCCAAGGGACTGGTTAAATGGTTATTTGATAACCAATAACTAATAACCAACTATGATGGAGTTTGATTATGCTATCTTTTTTACGTGAAAAGGGCGATGCTTCTATAATGCACACACCGACGCCCGCTGACCCACAAATGCAGCCTGAAGGAGCCGGCTCCGGAACGTCTAAAGAAGCACAAAATCAGGAATATCTAACCGTAGCAGCTAAGGGTAAGAATGTCCGCAAGAGCACCATGTTGGTTGCTGCTCTATTTTGCATAGGACTCTTATGCCTCTGGTTTATGATAAAAAAGAGCACTCCACAGACAGCATTGGCATCTGCGAACGACAAAGACCAAACACAGATTGAGGTTGCTATCGCCCAGCTCACCGGCGCTAACTCAGAAATGTTTGGCCGAATGGACAAGATCGTTAAGAAATTTTATGAGTTTTCGAGTGTGCTACAGGTACAGGTCAACGAGCTCACAAAAAATCCGTTTGAGCTTGAGCTGTTTTTGAATCCGTTAAGCGGAACAATTAACGCTGAACCGGAAGATAGTGTCAGCGAAATTAATGCCGAGATGTTCAGACAGCAGCAGATAAGACAAAAAGCAAAGCAAATGCAACTGAAGAGCATTATAAAGATGCAAGCTGAGCAGAGCGCCTGCTGTATGATCGATGACAAAATCCTCTATGAAGGGGATTTGATAAACGGTTTTAGGGTCGTCCGGATCGGTGATAATTTCGTTAAGCTAAAATGGTGGGACGCCGATGTTGATACTATGCCTTCGGCGATACAGTCAAACCATAGTGACGAACAGAAAATCGTATTGAAGTTATCTGAATGAAACTACCCTTTTTATCCAAAAAAGACGGTGATTCATCAGAGCCGGAGAAAGAGTTATCCTCTGGACCTGCCCTCACAGGGGTGGATTTACAGGAAAATATGGAAGCTAACGGCGGTACGGAATCCAGCCCGCCAAAGGCGGGTTCGATAAACGGCCTAAGTGACCTTTATTCTCCGCAAGAAGGCGAATCGCATGTGCAGGACGTAGTCGATATCTTGCTGGAGATGGGCAAGATTACAGCCCAACAGCACGAAAGCCTGCGGAACCAGTCCGGACATTGCGGGACAGAACCGAATTGCGATGCCGTAGAGAGGCTAACGAGTGAGGGGCTGGTCAGCACCAATGATATCCTGATGGCTAAGGCTAAGCTGTGCGGCCTGGAATTTCGGCACATCACACCACAAGATGTGCAAAAATCGGTCGAGAGCCCGAGGGGCCAGGTTTGTGAGAATCTCGATATTAGTTTTATGAAAAGAAACAATATTGTGCCGATCGCAATGGAGAAAGATTCTCTCGTTGTTGCGACAAGTAAGCCGGAAAATGTTTTTGCCTTTGAGCAGGTCGGAAGGCAGACAAAGATGCACCTACAGGTTGTGGTCTGCAGCCCAGAGGACGTTCAGGCTGTATGCGATTCGTTCGAGGCAGACAGCACAGCCGATTCGATGGCCGGCTATAGTCTTGATAACATCATCAGCGACATGACAGAAGTGGAGATTGTTCAGGACCAAAAAGAAGAGTTTCAAGACCTGGAAAAGATGGCGGGACAGTCACCTGTTATTCAACTCGTTAATTATTTAATCAGCAATGCGGTGCATGAGGGGGCCAGCGACATACATATTGAGCCTAAGGAAAAGTTTGCCAGTGTAAGATACCGCATAGATGGGATGCTGTTTGAGGCTATGCAGGCGCCGTTAAAGATGCACCCTGCGGTTGTCTCGCGGATTAAGATTATGGCTAACCTTGATATTTCCGAAAGACGGCTGCCGCAGGATGGAAAAATTAAGGTCTCCGTGGGCGGCGGAACAATTGACCTGCGTATTTCCACGCTGCTGACTAATTGTGGAGAAAAGGTGGTTATCCGGGTGCTGGACAGAAAATCGATTATGCAAGGCCTTGAGCAGTTAGGTATGGAACCTAAGGCGTGTGAGGATTTCAGCCGACAGATTGCTCTGCCGCATGGAATTTTATTAGTGACAGGCCCGACCGGCTCCGGAAAAAGTACCACGCTTTACTCAGCCATGTCGCAAATGGACGGTGATAAATTAAACATCTCCACGGTCGAAGACCCGGTGGAATACGAACTGGATTTTTGCAATCAGGTTCAGACGAACGAAAAAATCGGGCTCACTTTTGCCTCGGCGTTGAGGAGCTTACTGAGGCAGGACCCGGATGTAATAATGATAGGCGAAATTCGTGACAATGAAACGGCTCGGATAGCCGTCCAAGCGGCTTTAACCGGCCACTTAGTGCTTTCCACGCTACACACTAATGATGCCGCCAGCAGCATTACCAGGCTGGTCAATATTGGAATCGAGCCGTATTTGATATCTGCTTCCTTAAATGCGGTATTAGCTCAACGGCTGGTTAGGAAGATTTGTCCGAAATGCAAAGAAATATACCAGGCTTCCGAATCCGCCATAGGCGGATCCAAATTTATACAAGACTCGGGTGTCAGTCCAGAGGAGCTCTTTCGAGGCAGCGGTTGTGACTACTGCAGAAACACAGGCTATGTAGGCAGAATAGGTATCTACGAACTGCTTACTATCAATGATACTTTCAGAGATACGATTAACAAAGACCCTTCTGTTCATAACATGCGATGCATGTTTCGCGAAAGTGGCCAGCCGAGCTTGTTCGATGACGGTATTGCCAAGGTAAAGCAGGGCTTAACTACAATTGAAGAGGTGCTGCGAGTGACCGAAATTTACGGGCAGAATGAAAAGGAAGTCTTCGTTGAAAATATGGGATAAATCAGCCTGCCACGACGGCTAAATAAACGAGTCTCCGCCTTGACTTCGACGAGTTCAGTCGAGTCGAGCCGGTTCGAGAGATTTTAAGGAATTATGAGATGGTAGATATAAAGACAATATTAGCTATGGCCGTAGGCCAAGAGGCCAGCGATGTACATATTAATGTTGGTATGCCGCCGGTTCTGCGAAAAAATATGGAATTGATACATACTGATTTCCCTGCGGTCACCAGTGAAGATGCAACACAGATGATTATTGCTATGATTGGGTCGGAAAAATTCAAACAGTACCAGCAAGGCAAAGACATAGATTTCTCGACAATGATTGATGACGGCCATCGGTTCCGTGTCAATGCACATTTTCAGCGTGATACGATTGCTATATCGTTTAGAGTCATTCCGAGTGATATTCCTCTGATTGATGATCTGCACCTGCCGCCGATGGTTAAGGAGCTGACGGATCTGCCGAGGGGTTTGGTGTTGGTAACCGGCCATACCGGCTCCGGCAAAAGTACCACGCTTGCCGCAATGATAGGATCGATAAACGCCAAGTATGGTAAACGCATAATTACGCTGGAAGACCCTATTGAATATCTGATTGAGAATAACAAAAGCATGATAGAACAGCGTGAAGTCGGCTCAGACTGTCCGGACTTTGCGTCGGGGCTTAGGCACGTGCTGCGGCAGGACCCCGATATCATTATGGTCGGAGAAATGAGGGACCTGGAAACCACAAGTTTTACAATTACCGCTGCTGAGACCGGCCACCTCGTCTTTAGCACTCTGCACACTATCAATGCCCCTCAAACTGTCGAGCGTATCATAGATATTTATCCTGCAAATCAACAGAATCAGATTCGGACCATGCTCGCCAACACCCTGCAGGCGGTTATCTCACAGACATTATTTAAGCGGATAGATAAGCCGGGGATGATACCCTGTGTGGAGATAATGCTGTGCACTTCAGCCGCACGGAACTGTATCCGTGAAAACAGGATATTTGAAATACCAAATATTATAGAAACTTCCCGCAGATTAGGTATGCAGACAATGGATTATAGTATCGGTCTAATGTATTCCAATGGCTACATAGACAAAGAAGAGGCAATCAATCGCTCAAGCAATCCGGCCCGGATGGAGAAGATGCTTGCTGCACAAAATGAAAAGTCGCATTCCGCCCAGCCGGTCGGTGCGGTAAGCAAAGCGGGATAAGGAGCGTTAATATGCTTGAAGAGTCTTCACAGAATTTTAAAAGTACCCCCGCCGGTTTGCTTGGCAAACGCGAAGCAGCGGGGGCCACAGCGGAGGGACATTGGCAGGCTCAGGAACAAACGGAATCCACCTTTGGCGGACACAAAAATCACACCGCAGGTGGACAGGGTTCAGAACGGCCCTCTGAGAAAGTGAGTAGCCAAGCAGCATTATTGCAGAAGATTCAGAATTTCAAGGTTGAATTTGGACCGAGTAAAAAGGATATCTTGAACTTTACAAATCAGCTTGCGGTTATGATTAGGGCCGGCATTAGCCTTCAGGACTGCCTTGAATCAATAGCCGAACAGGTTGAGAACAAGAAGTTCAAGCAGATCATCCTCGGTTTGAAAGGGCGTATCGAGGCCGGTCAAAGCTTTTCCCAGGCACTCGCTGAGTCCGCCTCCGGCGGCGGACAGGTGTTTAGCAATCTTTATATAAATATGGTCGCCGCTGCGGAAGCATCCGGCTCACTCAGTGATATGCTGCAAAAATTGGCGGAGTATCTGGACCAGGAGACTGAGACTCGCTCACAAGTTAGAGGCGCGATGGTTTATCCCATTATTATTGCGGTGATGGCCGTAACAGTAACCATCTTCCTGTTGTGTTTCGTATTGCCAAGGTTTACAGCGATATTTGCAGGAAAGGAGCATCTACTGCCCCTTCCGACCACAATCTTAATGGCGACCAGCGGTTTTGTACGCAATTACTGGATTCTTATCGTACCGGCCATCGGCGCTTCAATATGGGGATTCTGGTACTTTATAAATACCGGTTCCGGGCGATTATGGTGGGATAAAACCAAGCTGACACTGCCTCTGATAAGGACTCTTTGCCGCAGCTTGTACATAACAAGGAGCCTGCATACGATGAGCGTGCTGACAAGAGCAGGTGTTCCGATCTTAAATACCATCTCGATAACAGCACATATATCGGGAAACATGCTTTATAAAAATATGTGGCTCGGAGTTTATGAGGAGGTCCGCCAGGGCAAAAAAATTGGGACAAGTCTCATCCGATATGGTTTGATGCCAAGCAGTGTGGTGCAGATGATAAGAAGCGGCGAAGATTCAGGAAATATAGGTGATGTGCTCAGAAGCATTTCTAATTATTACGCAAGAGAGCTCAAAACTGTTATTAAGGCAGTGACGTCAATGATAGAGCCTATAATGATAATTGTGATGGGTGTTCTGGTTGGCTTTATCGCGACGAGTATTATTCTGCCGATATTTAAGATGTCTCAGGTGGTAACGGCCAAATAAACGTCTCGCATGAGGCAGGATGATGGAAAAACAAAAAATCTCTAAAGATAGTTACTGGTTATTGATTATTGGTTATTGGTTATTGTGTTTATCATTTAACCAGTCCCTTGGGGACCAGTTACCCTTTAACCAATTACCAACTACCAAACGATATTTTAACAGGGTTGCTTTTTCTCTTATTGAGGTGCTGATTGCAACTATATTGATAGGACTTGCAATTACAGCTCTGCTGGCGTCCAGTAGCTCTTTCACAATAGCCAACGGCGCCGGAACGGATTTGTCAACGGCTGAGTTTCTTATTGAGCAGATAAGAGAGCTTACCGCCTTATTGCCTGTGGTTGACCCTCAGACAGGCACTACTGTGTTCGGTCCGGAAGAAACAGACCTGGCTTATTATGACGATCTGGATGATTTTGACGGTGTGAGTTTTTCTCCACCGATTGATGCCCTCAGAAACATTTTGAACGATTTTGCAGCATTCAGCCAGCACGTCAACGTTGAAAATATCAATCCCGGCAATTTCGAACAGGTTGTCGCTGACCATAGCACCAGCTTTGTCAGAGTGACAGTGACAGTACTCTTAAATACGAAGGAAATCAGCTCAATGAGCTGGGTCCGTGCTCGGTACTAATTTCGTCTTTCGTTTTACGGTTGCGCTGCTCGTTTCGTAAAACGTCCCTTCGACTTCGCTCAGGACAGGCATACGTGAAACGTAACCGTGACGAGTCGCGCAATGGCGCAAGCCATCCCCAAGCGGACCGCAACCGATTGACGAAATCCTTAGAGAATGCGAAATGAAAAATAACAGATGCCAAACTGGTTTTACCATCGTTGAGCTGTTATTTGCTTTGGCAATAACAGGTATGCTGCTCGCCGCGGTAGCCGTAGCCTTTAACGCCTCAGTCATAAACTACCGGGAAAACGAAGAAATCTTCAAAACAATCAATAATGCTCGGCAGGCTTTGCTTCGTATGACGAGCCAGCTTCGCACGGCATGTCCGGTCGATCCCAATGCACCGAGCAATGAATGCAGCTTTTTCACCGCTGAAGGGCAAGATATTACTTATGAGTATAGAAGCTCAGACAATAAGCTTTATCTTATAACCAACAGCGACGACCAGGAGTATGTGCTTTGTGACAATGTTATTTCGATGAGTTTTGTTAAGACAGCGACAGATGACGGCTCAGATTGTAAAAGTGTTCAGATTTCGATGACGGTCCAAAGCGGCGAAATGCAACGAACACTATCAGCCGCGGTGGTTATCAGAAAGAACTTGATGTGATAATTGATGCTGTTTGAGGCAAACCTCAAGCTGCATCATATACATTTGCACGGTTAAGAGCAGAAAAATTCTTGATTTTTTTCTCTTGAGGCTATATTCTGTACCTACGATTACAGGGCGGTTAGCTCAGTAGGTTAGAGCGCCTGCTCGACACGCAGGAGGTCACTGGTTCAAGTCCAGTACCGCCCATTTGTAACAATCCTTGGAGAATGACGGCCTACCCCGCAAACTGCAATAGTTCACCGTGCGAAAACGATTGGAGATGTCATTATTCACGAGATGTTCACAGGCTGAGCAGCCGATGACAAGGATGTTATACCAATTGCAATTAGGGCTTGTTGCCAAACTTCACTTTGTTGGATTTGGATTGCCACGGCTGCCTTTGGCAGCCTCGCAACGACTCAGAAACGCAGCTTTTTTCATTGCGAGTAGGCCATCCCGCTGCGTCATCCGGCGATGCCGCCGGTTTTGTATCGACGGACTAAGGCCAGGCCGGACGACGAAGCAATCTCTTGTTTGTCAACAGAGACCTTAAACAGAGCTTTTAATGGTTTATCTGTTGTAGTTTGTGGTACTCCTGAGTCAATAAATATCAAATCCGTCCGCCACCTTAAATATGCAAGATGCGGGGACTAATTACAATTCATATAATAATACACGTAGAACGCCCAATCTAAGACAAGTAAATCAGCTTTCGTGTTCACTTATGATATACGTAAAGCGCGTACGCGCTTTACGTATGGGCTTTTTCCTCGCAATACGGTTCATACAAAATAATTGTGGTTAGTGTAACGTTGTTTATGTAAATTCGTTATGAGATAAATGCTTGACCGACCGTAATCAGTTGTAACGAGTCAAAGCGATCTCAGTGTATCAGTCAAAGCTGTTAAAGACTATTTAAGTATCTATGCAAATACTTAAATATTTTAATAACCCTCAAGCTAAAAAGACGAGATACAACAGTGTAAGATTGTTTGTGTAAATTCGTTATGAGATAAGTGCTTGACCGACCGTAATCAGTTGTAACGAGTCAAAGCGATCTCAGTGTATCAGTCAAAGCTGTTAAAGACTATTTAAGTATCTATACAAATACTTAAATAGTTTAATAACCCTCAAGCTAAAAAGACGAGATACAACAGTGTAAGATTGTTTGTGTAAATTCGTTATGAGATAAACGTTTGACCGAGCAGAGGCGAGCGTAGAGAGCCGAAGCAAGTCTCGCCCTCGCTGTTGAGTAGTAATACCAATTGCGATTAATCCTTGCGCATCATATAGTTGAGCCAGCTTGTGGATCCAATATTTATTGGCTCAGGAGCACCATGAACCACATTAGATAACCCAGCAAAAGCGCTGTAATTAAGTACAATTGATATTACACTAACATATAAAAATACATCGAAATCTATTAGCAGTTTCCTTTAGCAGAAACTGCTAATAGCTAAAAATCATTCGATTGTATTACAGCAATTGTAATTAAATGTTGCGATTTGCATAAAGGCCGGCAAGCCATCCCCAAGCCTTCGACAAGCTCAGGCGGGGCGCCGCCCTTGAGGCTGCCATCCATCTGTGCCAAACGCACGAAGCGCAGTAACTTAATGCAATTGGTATCATACCAATTGTACTTAGGGCTGTTGCTTAACTTCACTTTGTTGGATCTGGATTGCCACGGCTGCCTTTGTCGGCTTTGCTTTGACTTAAAAAACGGTAAGCGTTCACGGGAAAACCGCATTTTTGTCATTGCGAGCGAAGCGAAGCAATCTAAAATCGTACGTTTTTGAGATTGCTTCGGCCTAAAGGCCTCGCAATGACACAAAAACGCCTTATTTTCTGCGTGAACGGTTACAAAAAACGCAGCTTTTTTTCATTGCGACAAAGCCGTCCCGCTATAGCTGGTATGCCTACTACGATCCGCAGCGAGGACAAACGTATGCAGCCCACGATACGCCAAGCGGAAGAAGGGTGTTTATGCACGATGTCATTATGGGCCTTGATATTTTGGAAGACGAGTCATTGGATTGAGGCTGGTAGGATAAGCAACTTGTCCCCAAGGGACTTTTTTACCCCTGCGGTCAATAATAATGTTTAATCCTGTGAATCATGTCTAAAAATATCTTTTCAGCCCTGCTGCGGCGAGCGCCTGTCGCGACGAGTCGCAGACACGGCGGGCAGCACGACGAGCTGGGCAGCATTGCTGCACCATTCTACCAAAGAATTTGCCCAAGCTACCTGATTATTTCTCAATACCAGTTGAATACCTTTAAGATTTTCTGTTTGATTTTCAAAGAATACCTAAGTATCTTAGGTATTATATAGAACATAAAAATTAAGGAAGTCTGCGATAATTCGCAGAATATTACTCGTCATGGCGAAGGCCATGCCGTAGCCAGAAAGGATTTGATAAGGAGACATTCTCTTCTTCACCCCATGA
>Ga0315555_1002761_pt1 | contig 12255 bp, 12 predicted proteins | sample SalMarSW160380MG_FD_202113 | JGI IMG/M metagenome (GOLD analysis project Ga0315555, IMG submission 202113) | Salt marsh sediment microbial communities from the Plum Island Ecosystem LTER, Massachusetts, United States - Salt Marsh Sediment SW1603-80 ...
AGGAGAGAGAGCAGGTACGCGAGAAGCCCGTCCACCGGCCGGGTCCGCTCCTCGCCCACGGACGGCTCTCGCGCGTTCCAGGCGGATTCCAGCAGGCGGAACGAGTCCGCCCATTCGGACCAGCGTTCGTATTCGAAGAACGGCGCGCCCCCGTACCGCCTCGAGATCCGCCGCGCGGTCGCCAGCGCCTCCCGTCCCGCGAACCGGCACCAGAAATGATCGTACGGGTCGTCCGCGTCCGACATCAGCACCCCCACCGCCTTCCGCGGCAGCACCACCCCGACCATGCCGGGCAGTATCTCGATCTCCTCTCCCTTCCGCCGGTACCACCCCCTCCCCCCGAGGAACAGCGTGACCATCACGTCGTCGTGGTACGTCCCCATCGTCGAGTGGCGCGGGTTGTCGTACATCCGCCCCACCGAGTGCACCCGGTACGGCAGGCGCGTCGGCGGCGGAACCGGCCTCAGGTAGCCCCATTCCGTTCTTCTCGCCATATCAATATATTACCGGTCTTTCTCAAGAAAGTCCATTTACAGCCGCAAATAGGCGGGGTATTCTCTCGGCATAGTAAACTTTCTCTAGGAGGTGCGCAATGCAGCATCCCAAGGTGGTGATTATCGGCGCGGGCAGTCTCTTCTTCGGCAGGCAGGCACTCTGGCAGATGGTGCACTCGGACGTGCTGAACGTCGGCACCCTGGCGTACGTGGATAACGACCCGGTCAACCTCGGCCGCATGGCGACGCTGGCGCAGAAAGTGATAGACCACACCGGCGTCAAGCTGAACCTGGAATCCTCCACCGACGCCCGCGAGGTATTGCCCGAAGCCGACTTCGTGATTTTCAGCTTCGCGGACCGCTCCGCCAAGTTCCGGGGGATCGACTGCAAGATCTCCGCGAAGTACGGCGTGCGCATGTGCAGCGGCGACACGATCGGCCCGGGCGGCATCTTCCGCGTGCTCCGCGAGTTTCCGAATATCGTGAAGTACTGCAGGGACATCGAAGATATCTGCCCGGACGCGTGGGTAATAAATTACATCAACCCGACCGCGGCGAACGGTCTCGGCATCCGCATCTTCGCACCGAACCTCAAGAGCTTCGCCCTCTGCGACGGCCTGCACATGCCGCGCGTCAAGCGCATGTACGCCAAGCGCGCCGGCATCATCAAGGAAGACGACGAGTGGAACGACGACGTGGCCGCGAAGTTCGATTTCCTCATCGCCGGTCCCAACCACTTCACCTGGCTCCTCAAGGCGGAGTACGCGGGCGAAGACAGGATCCCCGTCATCGCCGAGGCACTGAGAGAATCCGCGGCCACGGAAACGGACGGCGGCGACACAGGCTCGAAGGCCAAGTGGAACTCATCCATAACGTACGCGCTCTACAAAGCGATGGGAAAGGTGCCCACCTGCGTCGGCCACACCAAGGAGTATGTCCGTTTCTGGCAGGGGCTGGGCGTCACCCCGGAACCGGTCGAGCCGCTTTCCATATGGGACACAGCCACCCGCTACGAGCGCCACTCGGACATGTGGCGCCAGGTGGACGCGTTCAACAACGGCACAACCCCCATCGAGCAGTTCATGGCGGAGCTCGGGCCCGACCACGCCACGGACATCATAGAGTCCATGTGGGGAAAGCTGGGCAAGCAGTTCTTCGTAAATACTTCCAACAACGGCACTTTGATCAACATGCCCGATGACGCGTTCGTCGAAGTGCTCTCCGACGTCAGCATGGACGGCATCAGCCCCCGCCCCATAGGCGAGGCCCCCGTGGGCCTGCGCGGGCTGTGGCAGCAGGTGCTCGACACCCACGAGCTGTCGGTCCGGGCGGCCATGAGCGGCGACCGGGACCTGCTCTTCCAGGCGTTCATCTGCGACCCGATGGTCTCCAGCCTGGCCGACAGTGAAAAGATCATCGAGGAACTTCTGGAGCTGGAGCGCGACGCGCTGCCCGACTACTGGTTCGAGTAAGGGCGGGTCCATCCCGCCCGATCCCGGCGACCCTTTCCACGGAAAGGGCAAGCATGTAGAATCCCCCAGGGCATTCTTGTCTCTTACGGCGCTGGAGGACCGGGCACGTGGCGAAACCGAGAGCCGTCCACCTGGACCGATTCCTCGCCTCCGTAGCTCACCTTGCGCGGGGCGGGCTGCCCCTCCATGAGGCGGTGCGCTACGCCGCCCGATCCTCTCCCGCAAAGGACCTCGCATCGCGCGGCGAAGACGTCGCCCGGCGCATGAAAGACGGAGAGTCCCTCTCGGAAGCCATGCGCGCGCACGAGGCCGTATTCGGCGAGAGAACGGTCACCTGCATACACCATGCGGAACAGGGCGGGGATGTCGTCGGGACGCTGGCATTCCTCGCGCAGGACGCCCACCTCAGCGGTTCTCTCAGGCGGCTGGTTCGAACGGTCTTCGGATTCACGTTCCTTTACGTCCTCGTGCTCTGCACCATTTTCTCGCTTGCCGCATACTGGGTAGCCCTCGCGTCGCCCGGCAACACCACCGATCTCCTTTCCTCCGAGACACATACCTGGGGGATGTTCAGCCTCATGATCGGCGGTCTCATTCTCGGGGCGCTGACCGGTCTCCTCCTGGTGCCGACCCTGCTGCGGGCGCTGGTGAAGGGAGTGAGCTCCATGTCGCCGCTCCTCCTCAAGCTGCCCATCGTGGGGAATATCTGGAACGACGTCATCCTCGTGAGGTTCGCGTCCCATCTGGCCCTCTCCGTGCGGTCCGGTATGCCGCTGACGGACTCCCTTCCGCCGCCCGAGGCACTCACTCTCAGCACTCACGTCCGGAGGGAAATCCGGCAGATGGGAAAATCCCTTTCGGAGGGAGAGGACATGGCATCCGCCATCGTGGCGACGGGATTCTTTCCCAACCGTCTCGCGTGGATATTCACGCGTTCCACGGCTCCGAAGGATGTCGCCGGCCTCCTTCTCACGTTCGCGGAAGAGTGCAGGGAACGCGTCGAGGCCGCCTGCGGCCGCCTTCTTCGTGCCGCCCCCTCCATAGGCCTGGTGTTCGCGCTGCTCGTGTCCGTCTTCATCCTTACCGGGGGTCTCTCCGGATTGGCCAGTGTCCTCACGGGAGGTTACTCCTCGCGACGATTCGATCGCACGGTGCTCGTTGCTCCCGCCGTGCTGGGAGCGGTGCTGGGGGTCGCGATAGCGATCTTCTACGCCGTTACGGAGTGGCGCTTCAAGAGGGAAGGGGTGTCTGCGGACGTCGCGACCGCTCTCGGCACGTCCGCCGATCTCGGTCTCCCGGTGACCGACGCGGCGAAGGCTCTCGCCCACCACGCCTACGAGGGACCGCGGCGCGAGATCCACGAGGCACTCGCTCGCCTCGCGGAGAAGCCCGCCCCTGATGAGGCGGAGGACGGGAAGCGGAAGCCGCACACTCTTCTCGGAATCCTCTGCCGGCTCGGGCGGCGCGCCGGGAGGCCGGCGGAGGCGCTGGCATTCTACGCCAGGCGAATCCGGCTGTCCCTCCGGGCACGGCATTCGATGATCGCCGAGGCCCAGTATCCGTTTCTCGTCGCGGTGGCCTTCGCCTTCATCTCCCTCCACCTCCGGATGATCGTCGTGAGATTCTCCTTTCTCTACGGGATGTTCCCGTTCGAGGAGGTCGCCGCCTGGCAGTCGGTGTATACACTGTCCGGCATCATAGGCAGATACTATCTCGCCACCGCGGTCCTGTTCGGCGTTCTCATCCTGTTTTCGGGGCCTCTCTCACGATTCGTCCGCGCCCGTGCCGGCTGGGCCGCCCGGCTCGCCGTGCGCGTATTCGCGCGCCTCCCCGTCATCGGACGATACGTCCGGAATGCCGCGCTGGCCGACCTGGCCTTCTCCCTGGGACTCATGATCGAGGGAGGGCGCTCGACGGCGTACGCACTGAACGAGACGATGAACTCCGGAACGGCGCTTCCCTTCAGGAAACAGATCGCCGCCATGCGCGTACACGTCGAGGAGGGAGGCTCCCTCTCTTCGTTCGCACGACAGTCCGGCGCGTTCCCGAAGAAATTCGCCGCCGCCCTCGCGGCAACCGAAGGTGCCCGACGGCCGGGAAGCGACCTCATCGCCCTGTCGGAGGCCTACCTGACGGAAGCCGGGATGAGTGCCGCCGCCCTCTCGGCGTCGGTCATGCCCGTGATGCTCGTCGTCACGGGAGGGCTGATGGCCCTGCACCTCATCGCGCTCGCGAAAGTGTTCTATATGATCTATCCGTTTCTCAGGGGGACGCCGTGGTAAGAAGGACCGGAGGGACAATCCTCCTCGAGCTCCTCATCACGATGGGAGTGATACTCACCATCATATCCGCGGGGATGACGTACCTGAGCGCCCAGAGAAGGAATGTCGCGGAGAGCTACGAGCATACCGCGGGCATGGAGTTAGCCTCGGCGGTCACGGAGATGGTGCGCGCGCTCGGTCCGGGAGAGTTCGAAAAAAGGAAGGAGCGCGGCACCCTCCCGAAGCTCTCCTCGATGAAGTACCTGGACGGCTGCAGCTATTCGGTGCGATGCACGCCGCCGAGGGAAGGGGACACGAGGCTGCTGCGCGTGTCCGTCACGGTTCGATGGAGGAGCCCCGGCGGCACGGCCGCCGAGGCAGGGCTGGAAACACTCCTCAGGAGCCGTCGAGATGGATAACAGGGGATTCACGCTCTACGAGGCCATCGTCTGTGTGGCGCTGATTCCGCTCGTCGTCACGGTCGTCGTCGTCCCCGTGGACCTCATATGGGGCGGCATCACGGAAACGCAGCGGTGCGCGGCGGACCTGCAGGCCGCGGAGCGCATCCTGTCCGAGGCGAGGACGACGCTTGCCAACGCGAAGGAGGTCTCGTGGAACAAGAACGAAGGGGAGGCTTCGCTCTCCGGCCGGCTGGCGGACGGCTCGGCGTTCCGCCTGACGGCGAAGAAGGCAGGAACCGCCTTCGAGATGAAGGTGGTGTTCACCCCGAAGGACCGGCTCGCCGTCGTGAGTATCGGACTCCCTCGGAGAGGGAACCCCGCCCGTCCCGGTAACGGGACTTCGGGCCCCGGAGTCGAGCTGGCGACGGCCGTGTACCTTCCCAATCTGAGACTTCCGGGGGAGGCGCGATGAGAAACGAAAGAGGCAGCATTCTCGCCGCCGCACTGGCTCTCGCCGCCTGTCTCACGATCCTGATGGTGGGAGCCACAGGATACCTGAGAAGCGTGGACAGGGAACTCCACGTCCGCGACACTCACGTCCAGGCCCGTGCCGCCGCGATCGGAGGAATAGAAACGTTCCTCGCGGCAGTAGAGTCGGGCGCAACACCATCGGAGAACAGCCGGGACGTCCGAGACGGGACCCTGAAGGTGGTGCGCAAGGGCGAAAGAATCACCTCGACGTGCCGGAAGAGAGGCGTCGAGGTCACGATCGAGATTCACTTCTCCCTGAACGGGTCCGGTAGGGCCGCCATAACGAGATGGATGGAGAAATAGAATGGCAGGTGACGCAGACGTGCTTCTTCTCCTGCGCAGGCTGAAGGCAATGGCCGCCGCCGGAGTGCCGCTCGCGGACGGCGTTCGCGACCTCGCGGGCGGCGCGAGCTCCGAACGCCTCGGAAGAATGGCGGAGAGGATTTCCTCCCGGCTCGACGAGGGCGAGCGCATAGAAGACGCGCTGGAATCCGTCGTCGGACCGGACAGGGCCGTCGATCTCCGTATCGCCTCGAGGATGTGCGGCGATATCTCCGACTGCATCGGGCTGCTCGCCGGCCTCATCGAGCTGGATACGAAATTCCGGGCGGAGCTTCGAAGCGTATCGTTCTATCCGCTGTTCATCCTGTTCTGTCTCACGGCCAGTCTCGTGACAATCGCGTCGTACGCCCGCCTCGGATGGCTGCCGCTGTTCGAGCTGTTCGACGTGGATCTCGAGGCGGGAACTAGGTTCCTCCTCGGTCTCGGCGGCAGACCGGTGGTCGCCTTCGGCGTCTGGGCCGTCATCCTCACCGCCTGCTTCGTCGCGTCCCGCCGCGGAGCGGGCCGGGGACCGTGGTCCCTCCTCCGGCGGCTGGTGCCGGGCCTGCGGCGGATGACCGTCCTGGAGGCCCGCGCGCGCCTTTGCCGGGCCCTGCGGCTGATGATCTCCGCGGGAGTGCCTCTCTCGGAAGGGGCGGACCTTCTGCGACGGCTCTGTCCGGAAGCTGTCGATCAGAAAGCCGTCGCCGGGTTCAAGGAAGGTGAGAGCTTCTGGAAGGCGCTCCGAGGGAGCGAAGCGGTCGACGAACCGCTGCGGGACCTGCTCGCCGCCGGAGAGAAGGCCGGAGCACTCCCGGCAGTGCTCGCGCAGGTGGAGAAGCTGAGCCTCGACGAGCTCTCTTCCGGGAGAACACGATTCGTGTACGCGGCGGGCTTCGTCTTCATCGGCGCCGTCGGGACGATCGTCGGGGTGAGCTACTATCTGCTGATGAGTCCGTACTTCCGCCTCTTCGCCCGCTGAAACCCGGCGCCGGTTGACGCTGCTCCCCGCACGCAGTAGAATCAGTCCCTCTGCGTAGTGGGGAGCGGTACGATGTCTCTTCAAGAGCTGATTCAGAAAGAACTTTCGAAGGACGACAAGCCCGTCTCCGGAGCCGTGTCCCGTCTCATCGATTTCGGCTTCGACAGCGGCGCCAGCGACATGCACCTGGAGCCGACCGAGGACGGCATCGAGGTGCGCTGCCGCGTGGACGGGGTCCTCCAGCCCGCCGCGCTCGTCCCGGAGGAGTTCCGGGACCGGGTGGTCGCCCGCGTGAAGGTGCTGGCCCATCTCCTCACCTACCGGCAGGACATCCCTCAGGACGGCAAGATACACGGCAGGGACATCGGCAAACCCACCGACGTCCGCGCCTCCGTCTTTCCCACGGTGCGGGGAGAGAAGGTGGTCCTCCGGTTCTACGGCGCCGGAAGCGAGGACTTCGAGCTCGGACGGCTCGGTCTGGGCGAGGACATCGAGGAGCGGCTCTCACGGGCGATCGCGAAACCGGAAGGCGTGGTGGTTCTCACCGGCCAGAGCGGCAGCGGCAAGACCACCACGATCTACGCCCTCATACGAAAGATACTCCGGGAAAGCGCCGGCACCAGGAACATCGTCACGGTGGAAGACCCGGTGGAGCAGACGATCCCGGGAGTCACCCAGACCCAGGTGAACCCGGCGGCGAATCTCACCTTCTCCGAATGCGTCCGGTCCATCATGCGGCAGGACCCGGAGGTGATCGTGATAGGCGAGATACGCGACCCCGAGACCGCCTCCATGGCGTTCCGCGCCGGGCTGACCGGGCACCTGGTGATCACCACGGTCCACGCGGGTACCGCCGTGGGCGTCGTGGAGCGGCTCCTGGACATGGACGTGGAGAGCCACGTCATCACGTCCACCCTCTCCTGTGTCCTCGCCCAGCGGCTGGTAAGAAAGCTCTGCCCGGCCTGCGCCGGCAGGGAGGACGGCTCCCGCGGCTGCGACGAGTGCAGGTTCACCGGGTTCTCCGGCAGACAGGTCTTCGGCGAGTTCCTCTCCTTCGACGACGGGATGAAGGACGCGGTCCGCTCCGGAAAAGACCGCGCCGAGCTCGAGAAGCTCGCACTCTCACGGGGCATGGTCCCTCTCGCCGACAGCGGCTGCGCGCTCGTCGAGCGCGGCGTCACGAGCGAGGAAGAGCTTCAGCGGGTGATGGGGTGAAGGAGAAGCTCTCCGAGATACTCCCCCGCGCCGTCTCGTCCCAGCAGTTCGCCGATTTCAACCGTCTTCTCGGGCGGGTGCTCGAACGGAGCATGCCCCTGCCCGAGGCGCTCTCCTGCGTGGCCGAGGGCCTCCACTCCCGGCGGCTCAAGAACGCGGTCCGCGACGTCCGCGCCGGCATCCTGGACGGCAAGCCGCTCGACGAGGCGATGGAGAGCCATCCCCGGGTCTTCCCCTCCACGTACCGCGCCGTCGTGAAGGCGGGACTCGCCTCGGGAAGCCTGCCCCGGGTGCTCGGCTTCGTGGAGATGTGGCACGGCACGATGGCTCAGGTGAGAAGGATGACACTTCCCATGCTCGGGTACACCACCGCCGTCATGGCCGTCCTGTGCGTGCTCCTTCTGGTCTTTCGGGAGACCAGCAATCATTTCTGGCACATGTATGGAGAGCTCGGCATCGAGCTCCCCCTCCTCACCAGAATGGTGTCTGCGGTTTTCAGGAACGCTCATGCACTGATTGCAGCGGTCGTTGTCGGCCCGGTATTCTTCTACATCGTATGGCGGCTCGCCTTTCTGACGGAGCCGACCGGTCGCCAGATCTACCGGATTCCCGTCATCGGCAAGGTGCTCAAGCTCGGGGGCATCGCCCGATTCTGCAGCATGATGGGAGCGCTCCTGGAGACGGGCCAGTCCGTTTCGGTGTCGGTGGGGCTCTACGCCGCGTCGGAGCGAAACAGATACTTGCGATACATCCTGAACGAGACCCGGAAATCCCTGGAGGAGGGAGATGGACTTGCCGAGGCGGGTATCGGCCAGCTCTTCTTCCCGCGCACGCTGGCGATGATGATCCTCACCGGGCAAAAACGGGGAACGCTGCCGGAGACCATGAGAAGCGCGGCGCAGCTTTACGTCCTCCAGCTGAGGAAGCTGGCGATCCCTTTCGCGGAGGCACTGGCCGGAATCGCGCTGGTCCTCACCGCCGGTACGGTGGGAACCATCGTCGTGGCATTCTTTCTCCCATTCATGTCCATCACGAGAATGATGTGAGGGCGGAAAGATGAGCGCCCTCGCCCTGCTGTGGATGACGGGATCCATACTCTGCGGAGCGATTCTCATGTATCTTCTGACGCTCGGCCTGGAGATGCTCACTGCCCGAAGGAGGAATCTCGGCATGCTCATCGATACCCTCCTCACCGCCTCCGAGCACAACACCCCGCTCGCCGAGATATTCCGGGTCGTGGCTGACGACGCATCCGGCGTCACGGACATCGTATTCCGAAACAGACTCCAGTCCGTGCTCATCCTGGCGGAGGAAGGGTTTCCTCTCGGCGAGGCACTCCGCCGGCAGAAGGGGTACTTTCCCGAAAACGTCTGTAACATGCTCGGCGCCGGCGAGAGGTACGGCAACCTTCGCCTGTTCGCGTCCCATCTCAGGGATATGTTCGCAGAGGGCATGTCCCTCCGCGAGACCGTTCTGAGGTCCCTCATCTACCCCACCTTCCTCTGGTGGGGAATAGCATTCATTCTCTTCTTGATTGCCGCCGCTATCACCCCTCAGTTCAAAGCAATGTTTGTAGAACTCCGCCCGGAGCTCCCCGCCGCCACCCGGTTTCTCATCGGGAACATGTTCTGGATGCTGTGGGTCATGCCGGCGCTGCTCTGCCTGACCACTATTGTGATCCTCTTCGGAGGCACGTTCGGCACGATGACGAGAAGGAGGTCCCGCTTTCTCGCCTCCCTGGCCGACGGCGTGCTGGCCGTCACCCCCTGGTTCGGCCGCCTGGTACGGTGGGCATCCTACGCGCAGTTCGCCCACTCGGTGGGCGCGCTTCTCGACTGCGGCATGCCCCTCCACGAAGCGGTGGAGGCGTCCCTCCAGATGGACCTCAACAGGGGCGTGAAGAAACGCCTGGAAAAGACGCATCGGCTCCTCGTGGAAGGTGCGTCCTTCGGCGAGGCGCTGCGGGCGTCGGGAGCGCCGGAGGAGCTCTGCTGGTTCGTCGAGACGGGAGAGCGTTCGGGAGTCCTGGGCGACCACCTGCTTCGTCTCTCCGAGCTCTACGGGACGCGGTTCAGAATCGCTATGAAGACCTCCCCCAAGCTGGTGGTCCCTTTCGTTACGATACCGGCGGGTATCATGGTCGGATTCACCGTGTACGCGCTGTGGGCCCCGCTCATCAGTATTGTGAACCAGATGATATGAAACGCATGATGAACAGGAACCGGAACGGCGGCTTCGCCATGATGGAGCTCATCCTGGCCGTCGGTCTGGTGACCACCGCGCTGATGGCCGGCATGATGTTTCTTCATTTCTCGACCGTATTCACGAGAACGCAGATCGACGAGAGAACGGCGGCAGAGGTCGCCTTCGCCTGTGTGGAAGCAATGAGGAGCCGCGGTGCGGCTCCCCTGGAGAACTGCGCCGACAGGAAGCTGCAGCAGGATCTTCCGGGCTTGGACAGGCTTCGCGAGGCGAAATGCCTGCTCGATGTCCGCGACTACGGGAGCACGCCGGGCGTGAAGAAGGTGACGATGACGGTAACATGGAAGGGGTGGAGGAGAACGCGGCAGGTGGTTCGAACCTCGCTGATCAGGCAGAGAGGGCCCCGATGAACCTTCGTTCCCGAGCGGGCATCACTATTGTCGAGATGCTCCTCTACGCCGCCGTCGCCGCCGTGGTCCTGAACATGACCTGCGTCATCTACGGCAAGAGTCTCGCCATGATGAAACTCATATCCCGCCGATGCGAAGACCTGCAGGGACTCGACCTGGTACTGAGAGACATCAAGCGGGACGGGGCCGCCGCATCGGCCGCCGAAATCACGCCAGGGAAGCTGACGCTGAGAATGCCGGGCAACAGGACGCAGACCTACACGTTCTCGAAAGGCATCCTTTCGAGAAACGGCGTGCGCTACTTTCCGGAACTGGGGAATTTCCGGACGACCCGGACCGCACCCGATCTGCTGCAGGTACGCATCCTCCTTCCCGACCGGATGGGCAACAGGGGGCGGATCGTGAGCACGACGATATGCATGAGGAACGCGCATGAAACGCCTGAGAGATGACGAGAGAGGAGCGGTGCTCCTCGTGGTCCTGGTGATACTCGCGGTGCTCACGATACTTGCGAATGGAATCGCCAGAAGGCAGTCGTACGTATGGAAGCTTCACCGAAATATCCAGAGAAGGGAGATCGCCCTGAACGCGGCCCGAAGCGGCGCGGACGTGGTTCTTGCGAGAATCGAGAGGGGCCTTCCCGCGAACGGCCCTTTCAGGGACACCATTGGCCGGGGCTCGTTCGAGGCGTATGACGTCGAAGGAATCGTCGTATCGCGGGGACGGGTGGATGCCGAACCGAACGTCCCCGAAGCCGTTGTAAGGGTTAGATACCGAAAGACGACGCGCGGTATCGAGATCACTCACTGGGAAGAGCCGTGAGATGAAGATATTCAGGTACAGGGCGGTAGGAAGAACGTACGAGGAACACCGCGGCGAGATCGAGGCCGAGGGTCTCGACAAGGCCGCTTCCGCGCTCAAGAACTCCGGGCTCTTCCCTCACTCCCTCAGGACCGACCCCGCCCCTTCCGCGCGGCCCTCGCCCGATGAGGAGTTTGCGGTGTTCAATCGAGCTCTTGCCGGACTGGTGAAGCTCGGCGTTCCCCTCGCCGGATCCCTCAGAACGCTGTCCCGCTCCGCGGGCAGGACGCTCTTCAGACAGAAGGTATCCGAGGTCGCCGACTCAATCGAAAAGGGAACCCCCTTGGACGAGGCGCTGGAGAAGAAGGAGAGGTTCTTCCCGAAGCTCTACGTACAACTGATACACGCCGGCCTCGCCACGGGGAATCTCAGCGCCTCCCTGACGGCAATCGCAGATGACGTGGAAGAGCGGCTCGCGCTGAGAAGATTGGTGTGGAGCGAGCTTGCCTACCCCCTCCTGGTACTGGCGTTGGCCGCCGTGGTATTCGGTGCGTTGTCGGTCTGGACGCTTCCGGAACTCGCCCGAGCCGTCAGGGCCTTCGAGATCGAGATACCCACCTTCCATTCTTACCTCATGGCGAACGTAAGGATGGCGGGGACGGGAATCCTCATCCTGCTTCTGGTGTTCTTTCTGCTGCGCCGTACCCGGTTCGCCGGATTCGCGGAACCCGGTCTGCATCTGACAGGTCGATTGTTCCGCTCTCTGGCGCTCACCAGGTTCTACACCTGTCTGACCACTCTTCTGAAGAATGGCCGATTCGATCCGTCATTCCTGACCGCCTCCGCGCAGGCATCGGGAAGCCGGCGCCTGGCGTCCAGTGTGGCACGCGCCGCGGAGGAGGGATGGGAAGGCGTACCGGCGTCCGAGATCATCCGGAAGGCCGGCGGCGTCGGGGCGGGGGACGCGGATATCCTCGCATTCGCAGAGAAGACGGGAACCTTTCCTCAAGCGGTGAGAGACCTGGCTGACCTGCACCGGGAAGAGTTCAAGTCGGCTGTCGCTCTTCTCGGAGGGATACTTCCCGTGGCATTCACCCTTGTGATAGGCACTGTTCTCGGCATCATCTATATTTCCATAATGAGTCCCTACGTCGACTTTCTCCAG
>Ga0315555_1002763_pt1 | contig 12246 bp, 7 predicted proteins | sample SalMarSW160380MG_FD_202113 | JGI IMG/M metagenome (GOLD analysis project Ga0315555, IMG submission 202113) | Salt marsh sediment microbial communities from the Plum Island Ecosystem LTER, Massachusetts, United States - Salt Marsh Sediment SW1603-80 ...
AATAATCGTTTCTTCACAATTACCTATTAGGGAGACAATCAAGCGGCTTTTGGGATTGTTAAACGAATTTACTGCTGATCAATTGAGAAATACCTTACTATGGTTGTAAAGTGAACCAAGGTCTGGGTTAAACCTCTAAATACCGATTAAGAAGCTATCTGGGCAGGAACCTTACCAGCATAAGAAACATTCTCCTCCCTCTTGATGAGGGAGGACTAAGGAGAGGGTGAAATTATCTCTATCTTCTCCCTCACCCTAACCCTCTCCCTCCAGGGGAGAGGGAACTATATGGACACCATTCACCCTTATTACCCGATCTATCCATAAATTCGGAGTAAAGCCTATTACCGTGAGAAGCTCATAATCGTAGGGACAAGTCTTTAGACTTGTCCGAGGGAGCCGACTGACCTCCCGACCCCTGCGGCGGTCGGGATAAATTCCAGTCTGTCCCTACATATGAATCAAGGGCGTTTGTTGAAGGCCGGAACATCACCCTCCATACTGCAATTGGTAGAGCCCATAGTAGAGACCCCTTTTTCTGAGGAGCTGCGCATGACTTCCCTCCTCGACCATTCTCCCCCTGTGCATCACCAGTATGCGATCGCAATACCTGATAGTGGAAAGCCTGTGGGCGATGATTATAGAGGTTCTTCCCTTCATCAGCTTGAGGAGGGCATCCTGGATGAGCGACTCCGTCTCTGTATCGATGTTGGCCGTAGCCTCATCCAAGACCAAGATCTTGGGGTCAAAGGCCAGGGCGCGGGCAAAGGAAAGCAATTGCCTCTGGCCCACCGAGAGGGTGATCCCCCTCTCCTTTACCTCCTCATCATATCCCTGGGGAAGCCTCTCTATGAACTGGTGGGCATTGACCACTTTGGCCATTTCAATCAGCCTCCCATCACTAATCTCCTTCTTCCCCAATCTGATGTTCCCCTTTATATCTCCGGCAAAGAGAAAGACATCCTGCATCACCAACCCCATCTGAGACCTGAGCTCAGCCCTGTCCATCTCAGCGATGTTTATCCCATCGACTTTGATCTCCCCTTTTTGGGGCTCATAGAACCTCTCTAAGAGGTTGATAATCGAGGTTTTCCCAGCTCCGGTGGCCCCCACTATGGCCACCGATTCTCCCGGTCTAACCGCGAAGCTTATGTCCTTAAGCACCCAGTTGTCCGACTGGTAGGCAAACCAGACCCCCTCAAATTCCACCCCTCCCTCCACTTTAGCAGGCATCTTTGGCTGCGGCAGATCCCTGATCACCGGCTGTTTGTCCAAAAGGAGGAAGATCCTCTCGGAGGAGGCCATTGCCGCCTGCATAATGTTATACTTCTCGGAGAGGTCCCTGATGGGACGGAAAAACATCTGAATGTAGGAGAGAAAAGCCACCAATGAGCCCAAACTGAGGGTCTCGGAGATGACCTTACCACCACCATACCAGATCAAGAGGGCAATTCCCAGGGAGCCGATGATCTCAATCAGGGGCCGGAAGACGGCAAAGACCTTTATCTGCTTCATATTGGCCAAGAAATTTTCGTGGTTTATTTGGCTAAACCTCTTGTAATTCTCCCTCTGCCGATTGAAGATCTGCACCACCCTCATCCCGCTGATATTCTCGTTGAGGGAGGAGTTTATCTTCGCTATCTTCAACCTCACCAACCGAAAAGCATCCCTGGCCTTTAACCGGAAGGTCATAGTGGCCCAGCCAGTAAGGGGGATGACCACAAAGCTGACCAAGGCCAACTGCCAATTTATGTGGATGAGGATCACCAAAATGCCTAAGAGGATAAATATGTCCTTGAAGAGGTTTATTAACAGTTCGGTGAACATCTCGTTGAGCACCTCCACATCATTGGTGGCCCTGGTCACCAATCTCCCCACCGGATTCTGGTCAAAGAAGGAGAGGGAGAGCTTCTGTAAATGGGAGAAAACCTTCACCCTCAAGTCATACATTAGCTTCTGCCCTGTGTATTGCATAAGGTAAACCTGCCCGTAATTGAAGCCAAAGCTAAAAAGCAAGATGAAAAAGAAGACTATGGCAATCTTTTTTATCCCGGAGATATCATCCTTTCTCAGGATGAGCAGATCCTCCCTCTTGAGCTTGCCCATATCCTGGTAGGAGATGAAGTATCCACCTTTAGCCTTCTGGAAGAGGGAATCATATTGAACCAGAGCTTCCCCCTTCCCCTCAAAGGCCTCTTTGCCTAAGAAATAGAACTTCTGACCTTTTAGGAGGCCCATCTTCTCCAGCCTAAAATGATCCCTCTTGTCCATCTTCCTCAAATCCCTGGAATCTATGAGAAAACTACCCTTGCCCACCGGCCTGAGCTTATCCCCGTAGGTCTTCCTGATCCTCCCTGCGAAGGGGCTTGGCTTCTCGGAAAAGGTGATTAGCCTGGAGGAGACAGCTATATGCCTATCAATGGCCATCTTGGTCAAGTAAGGGAGGGAAAGGTCAAATCCGGTAATGAAGAGGAGAAGGAAGATGCAGAAAAATATTATCTTCTTGTAAGGTTTAACATAGCCCAATAGCCTCTTCATCAGCCGGGCATCATAGGGCTTGCTCAGCCTCTCTTCCTCGTGAAATCTATGGATCATTCCCCTTCGATCTCCTCCTCGAGCTGCTGCTTCCGGTGGATGCGGCTATAGAGACCACCAGAGGCCAGAAGCTGTTGATGGGTTCCCTGCTCCACGATCTTCCCTCCCTCCAAGACGAAGATCCGATCGGCATCCTTAACAGTGGATAAACGATGGGAGATAACTATGGTGGTTCTCCCCCTGATTACCTTCCGTAAGTTCCTCAATATCTCCCCCTCGGTGTCCGTGTCCACAGAGGAGAGGGCATCATCTAAAATGAGGATCTGAGGGTCAATCAGCAAGGCTCGGGCAATGGCCAGCCTCTGTTTCTGTCCCCCGGAGAGGGTGACTCCCCTCTCCCCAATCACTGAGTCGTAACCCTGCGGGAACTCCATAATCTCCTGATGGATGCCAGCGATCTGGGCTACTTGACGGATTCTCTCCTCCTCTGTATCTAACCTACCAAAGGCGATGTTCTCCCTGATCGTATCCGAGAAGAGGAAAGTATCCTGGGGGACATAACCTATGGAACTCCTCAACCCTCCCAGGGGCAGGGAGTGAATCTCCCCACCGTCTATGAAAAGCTTTCCCTCTCCAGGGTCGAAGAGATGGGGGATGAGGTTGACCAATGTGGATTTACCGGCCCCAGTCCTCCCTACTATAGCGACAAACTCACCTGGTTGAATAGAGAGATTTATGCCCTGCAGGACAGGTACCCTCCCCCGATCGTAGGAGAAGGTGAGATCCCTGAATTCTATTCCCCCCTTGATTTTCACATCCCCGGCCGATACTTCAATCTCCGGTTTGGTCTGCAGGATTTTGTTTATCCTCCCCATAGACGCGCTCCCCCTCTCTAAGAGGTTGGTCACCCACCCGATCCCCATCAGGGGCCAGATCAAAATATCCAAGTAGTAGATAAAGGCAACGAAATCCCCCATACTGATGGAGTTAAGGATTACCTGTGTTCCCCCTAAAAACAGGACGATGGCCACCCCTAAGTTAGCGAAGAGCATAATCAGCGGGAAGAAGGCTCCCCAGATTTTTACCAGATGCATATTCTTCTCCACATAGCCCCTGCTGGCCTGGGAAAACCTTCTCCTCTCGTTCTCCTCCTGTGCATAAGCCTTCACTACCCTCATTCCGGAGAGGTTCTCCCGCATCCTCTCGGTCAAACCAGAGAAGCTGGCCTGCACCCTCTCAAACCTCCGGTGGAGCATCCGGCCAAACCTGAGAACGAAAAAGATCAACAGGGGAGCAGGCATCAGGGCAAAGAGGGTCAGCCTGGGGCTAATATAGAGCATAAACCCGATGGCTGCCGTCCCTAAGACGAGAACATCGGTAAGGATGACAAAGCCCATTCCCACTGCCCTCTGCACCGCCTTTATGTCGTTGGTGGCATGGGCCATCAGATCGCCGGTCTTGTGGTTGTTGAAGAAGCTGAAGGAGAGGGATTGGTAGTGACGGAAGAGTTGGTTCCTCAGGGTCTCCTCGACCCTACGGGAGGTCCCCATAATAAACAGCCTCCAAAAATACCGGAAGATACCAATCCCTATGGCAATGGCCATTATGTAGAGCGAATAGCGAATCAGGTGGCTGCGGGAGATCCCTCCCCGGGTGAGGTCATCTATAGCCCATTTGATCACCCGCGGGACGATGAGCTGCAGGCCATCAACTATCACCAGGCTAAAGACCCCGACAGCCAGCTTCCATTTATGTTCAAAAAAGTATTCCTTTAAGGCTAAGAGATTCTTCATAAGTAACTGTTACCCTTCAGGTTACAGTTCCCAGCGGTCAGTTGTCGGCTACAGCTATTAGAGGTCAGGGCAACAGCAGTTAGCGGCCAACTGTCAGTTGTCAGCAGTTGATAGTCTATGGTAATGGACTTTTTCTGACCTCTGATCTCTGGTAACCGACCCTTGTGGACTGTTAGAGGGAATATAGGGATGGAAGGACAAACTGGCAAGGGATAATGTGGGGAATTGGTAAGTCTATGAAGAGGTATCAACAAATAGATATCATAGGGCGAGCTAAAACCGGGGGACATAGAAGTAATTTCTACCTACCGTCAGGGTTCCCGCCCTGACGGAAGAAACCCTTTTGATGGATAATAACAACTATAGAACCTTTAACCTCCCGCAGATTTAGACCTACGGGAGGTTGCTTCTCGGCAGCAACTTCGCCATCCCTCTCAGATAGCTTCCTGTCCAAATCTCTGAGCCATTATGCCTCTGAAGCTCTCATCTTCCCTCTGGTAAACAAGCTTCCCAGGAACACGGCCAGGGCGGAGAGGAAGAAGGCGGGAACCAGCTCGTAAATGGTCCGCGCAGAGAGACCACTCAGTTTCCAGATCACAGTGGTGGCAAAGCCCACCAGCATACCCGCAACTATCCCCCATTTGTTGGTTCTCTTCCAATACAGGGAGAAGAGGATAGGAGGGCCAAAGCTTGCCCCCAGGCCAGACCAGGCAAAGAGGACAAACCAGAAGATAACCCTTGACTTAGTCATAGCTAAGATAAAGGCAAGGAGGCCCAGCAGTAGAACTGTCAACCTGCTGATCAGAACAAGTCTCCTTTGATCTGCCTCCCGCCGAAACACCTTCTGGTATACATCCCTGGCCACGGCGGAGGCGGCCACCAAGAGCTGAGAATCAGCCGTTGATCTGATCGCCGATGTAATGGCGGCCAACATTACCCCCGCTATCACCGGGGGAAGGAGCTTAAGGGCCACTGTGGGATAGGTGTATTCCGGGTCAGCTATCTGAGGGAGGATTAGCCTTCCGGCCAGACCCAAAAAGATAGCCCCATAGTAAACCAAGATCCCCCAGGTAATGGCAATAAGCCTGGATCTCCGCATCTCCCTCTCTCCCCGCACGGCCATATATCTAGTAACCACATGGGGCTGGCCAGGATAGCCCAGCCCAATACCAAGATAACCGATAATCAAGCCCAAGAGGGCAAAGCCAACATTACCGCCACTGAGAGTCAAGAGGGAGGGGCTTTGCGCAGCCAAACCTCGGAAGAGATTCCCCAATCCACCAAGATGAATCACCGCCACCACCGGGAGAAAGATCAAGCCAAAAACCATCATCAGCCCCTGGAGCAAATCCGTCCAGGAGACGGCCCTGAAGCCACCTAAGAGGGTATAGACTATGGTTATCACCGCCCCCAAAAGGACCCCGTTAAAATAGTTTATCTTAAAAACGGCATCAAATGTCTTCCCGGCAGCGTTAAACTGAGCTCCCACATATCCCATCATACAGAAGAAGGTGATTGCCACGGCTACTATCCTCACCAGATGGGAGGAGTCATTGGCCTTGGCCTCCAAAAAATCGGGCACAGTAAGGGCACCAAGCCCTTTGGACTCCCGCCTTAGTCTGAAGGCCAAAAGATACCAGTTGACCATATAGCCCAAAAGGCACCCAGGAGCTATCCATACGGCTGAGATCCCCTCTTTATAGGCAATTCCCACCAATCCCAAGACTACCCAGCCAGATTCTGAACTCGCTACGGAGCTGATGGCCGTCACCCAGGCCCCCAATCTTCTTCCTGCCAAGAAGAAGTCCTCAATTGTCTTGGTAAACTTGGTAGCATAGATGCCTACCCCCAAGACAAAGAGCGTGTAGATGGCAAAGGTGATGATAACTGGCAGGGTCTGGCCCATTCTATCTCCTCCTTTCCCTTAAAAACTTGATGAGGGCAGCCAGCCACAGGCCGATTGGAAAGACAAGATAGAGAAGCCAGAAACCTAAGGAAAGTTTGAAACTACCCATTTTTACCTCCTGAAGTTAAGCGCTATAGGCCAACAAACAATATTGTTTCAATGTTTGGTTAGGAGATCCTAAAACCTTCAGTGAACTTGGCCATAAGCAGCGGGATCTTTTTGACAGGATAACAGGATTTACGGAATTTCAGTGTCATAGGGCTCTGCCCTAACAGAGCCCCTCGCACAACAACAAATCGGAGCCCCACCGAAATGGTAGCGGCAACCTTTAAGTTGCGACAGGACACAGATTGAAGTCTGCGACTACCCGGAAATTTTGGCTCAGCAACATTGGACTCTACTTCTGCAATCCTTTAACAATACAATACCGTGGATGTAATTAGGCATCACAGGGTCATAACCCTTTGCAAACTCTTTGCCTTAACCCGCCTATTTTCTAAATGGCGGGGGCTCACTCAATAGGGTAGGCGCTCCAGTAATGGCCTTTCTTGATCGGTTGCCATCCCGATACCAAACTGGATGGGCAGGACTTAATGTCCTCTATCCTGACGCCCCAGGCTTTCTCAACCCATACCTGGTATTTGGACCGGAGTCTCACCCCCGCCATTTTGGGTCAAATGTCAATACCCGAACCATGTTATCTTTATACCGGAGGGCAACCATAATCTCCCGATAGAGTGCCTCATCGGGATTGGCAATCTTCAAAAGATTTGCCATATGGACTTTCTTCTGTTTGAGTAGGGGCGATTCATGAATCGCCCCTACCTAACCACCGTATAACCATTGATCAGATTCATCCATGTTAGTTCTGTTAGAGTTTTCACGATCCAATTCCCACCGTAACGGATTACTTTGTAAATATTCTCGGATGCGGTTCAATTCATCCTCTGTACGGATGATGTGTTCGTAATAATTTCGTTGCCAGAGGGGAATACCGGGAGTGGCGCGAAGAATATTTATCTGTTTTGCAATGTTCATTTTGAAATACCCGATAATTTTGGATAATAATGAACGAGGTCTATGTTTCTGAACATCCTGTAGGGGCGATTCATGAATCGCCCCTAAGTAATCCAGATTATACCGTGCACATGGTTGGGCTTGTAAGTAATCGTACCCTTTTAATCGAATTGAGCGCCGATGGTGTTTCTTCGGACCGTAGCGCACCTCACCCACTCCTCGCCTTCACCAGCCTGTTTTTCATCAACTCCACCACCACTCGCGGTGGACCTCAAGTTACTCCTCTTCAGTCAAGCCAAGAGCCTCGAAGATAATTCTATCCAGTTTCCGGCAGTCAAGCATTACCTTGTCAAGTGAAACATCATCAGGGTCTATGTTAGAATAATCCCGATTGGGCTTGGGAAGACCTCCGCCTCTGCCTTTTTCCCTTATTCAATTCCTTCAGTTAACTTTTGCCAAAGTTGGTGGAGAATTCTCTGGCGGAGCTTGGGCTGGAGGATAGAGTCGGTATAGGATTCTATTATCTTTTTGATTTTCTCCATCAATTTTTCTAATGGGGGAACTACTTTAGCTAAACGATCTTCATCTTTGGGAACTTTAACACTTTCCAATCCCGTTTCCACCCAAACTTTGAGGTAGCGGGCTTCTGGCTCAGACTTACAGAAGATATGTTTTTTACCTGAATAGAGCCGATATTTGTGGATCTCCTCTTCAAATTTTAAACCCAACTCCGCCTCAAGCCCAATCTCACTCGTAGGTTTTGGGAGTTTCTTTGTGTAAAGTTGTTTATGAGTTAGTATTTTTTCTTGATAAAATTTTGCTAAGGTCTTCTCCCCTACTTCCTCCATTACTGTTTTCACAAAAGCATCAATGTCTATGCCGCTGTTAATTTTCTTTTTCCTATCCACACTCTTCGCCTTTTTAATTCGAGAGCTTACCAGATCAACAACTGCACGATAAACTTCAAGTTGTTCCTCTTCGGTCAGACCCAAAATATCCCCCATAACAACCTTGTCCAGTTCCCTGCGGTCAGGTTTGACTTTAGCTAAAGAGACTTCTTCAGGAGAGGAGGCACCAAATTCTTTCAATGAGTGCTCAATAGCCCTTAAATTGAATACAGAGAACTTTTTGATTAATTGTGTCATCGTAGTTTGCGGAAGAATGTTGAAGTTTGGCACTAATATTTTCTGTGCCATCCATACATCCATGTCGATTACATTTATGGCCCCAGTGAGTTTCCTCCCTGAAATTTCATTGAAAAGTGCTGCAACAACACTATTCAGAAATGCTGCCAGTGGTTCAACGAATTTTCTGTTATTTGCAGTTACAGGAAAGAGATTGTCACTACCATATATCGGTTCAGGACTATAAGGAATCAAGAATCGATCACCAATTCGTCGTGGATAGAAAATATGGGTTAACTCATTTTTGCCGAGGTTATACCACTTTGTACCTCTTGAACGACATGTTTCGGTCTGAGATGGAATTTTGCCACCGAATTCTCTTGTCTCTCCTTGCCTTATATATCCCGATGCGTTTGTACCTTTTAAATTCTTTTTATCCTTATTCACAAGTAAGATTCGCGAAACCAATTTATCTCGCTGAATAGCAATGCTGGAAGTTTCTCTAAAAGATCGTAAGACACAATTTGGCACCCATTTTTCCCCTTCTTTGTGCATCCAGAACTCCTTCTCAATACCCCATTGCTTTATTTTTTCCTCAGTAAGATAGAAGAACTCATTGGCACCTGTAGTAAATCCCCGACGAACATCAGCGATTTCCTTTAAGGGGACAAGTTTCCCTTTGCCTTTCTCCAAAATTTTGAAGAAAATCTGGGGGGCACGGATATACTTACCCCATTTTGAACCGACATATTTTTTGCTCTCCTTGTCATATCCTTCGTCCCATAATTCTCTCTGCGATTTGGGATAGATCCTTATCTCTTCATTTTCATAAAATTGGTTTTGACCGAGGATTAACTCCCTTAGTTTCTCAACTTGATTACGACGGTTGATTTCCGTCTCCCAGTTGTCGTCTGCAGGAGGGATAAAATGGGTCAAAGGTTTCTTAAGATAGACAAAGCGAGCAAGATTTTCATCCCTTTCCTTCTTTTGACTGCATTTTTGCAGGATAACTAAGCAAGTGTTAATATCTGCCTCCTCAAACCACCTTTCCACTTTGGATTCAATAATGGCAACGATTTTGTATTGTTCGAGGAAGAACTCTTGCAGGTATTTCCCATAGTCCACATCAAGCTAGGAGTTGGAAACGATAAATCCGAAGTGGCCTCCTTCGTGTAAGAACTTCCAGCCATGAAGAAAGAAATGGGCATAAATTCCAGCTCGCTTACCCAAATTGGCAATCTTCTTGTTCCGATAAGAGGTGGCAGTTTCAATAATTTCTTTTTTATATCCCTCTCCACCGATGAGTTCCTCCATCTCCTCCTGCCTGGTAAAAGGAGGATTGCCTATTATGCAATCAAAAAAGCGAGGGAGCTCAAGTTCTATTTTCATTTTATCTAATGCTCGAACAATTACTTTTCGAGGTTGCACGAACTCCGACAAGTCAGGATGCAATTGAAAGAAATCACTCTGGAATATCCCGGGATAGTTTTCATCAGCGCCTAAATCTCTAATGGCTAAATTGATGGTAGCTAAGGAAACGGGAAATTTGGCAATGTCTCCTCCCCAGAGGGTCTGCAAAATGGCATTGTGGTCTAAACGAGGATTCTGAAGTTTCTTTCGTTTGTAGGCACGGACGAGGAAGGTTCCTGTGCCACAAGCAGGGTCAAATACTTTATCCTCCTCTTTCTGTAAGCAGAAACCTAAAATGAGGTCCACAATGTCCGAACGGGTGAAATATTGACCGAGCATATGACGCTCATCACAGGGAATGAGCCGTTCAAAGATGCGACCAACAATATCGTAATCCAACTCGGAGAGCTTATAGCGCTTTATATCATCAAGTACCTCTCTAATGGTCAGGATCGCTCCCCACGCTTGGGGAAAAGCAAGCTCATCGATGAAATCAGTGGTAAAGATGGTTTCATAATCAATATCCAGGGCACTGTTAAAGTAGAGCTGAAGAGTGCCTTTGAGAATTTTGCTATCGGTGAGATCTGCGGGGATGGAGAGAGGGCTAAGCTTGTATTTCTCCTGTAAAGCAGTATAAAAGAGAATTTTGTTAATAAGAAGATAGGCTGTCTGCCGGGCAACCCTTTCTATATCCGGGGCCTGACCGGAGTAACTCCAACCCTGTTCACCAAACCACTTCTTCAACCTTCTGCTAAATTTGCCTTCGGTTATTCTCTCTCTTATTGACTTCTGATAGTGCACCTGCAAGGTATCGATTGCTGAGCGGAGGCGATGGATAAGAATCTCATCTATGGACCTCTTCGGGATGGATTTTTTCTTCTTGGCTATTTCATAGAATTCGGTTAGGAATCGCTCTAAATTCCGCTGAATTTGGAGGCGAATCCCTGGTTGGTCTATGAGATCTGGGCCAGTGACACTGGAGAGCCGATAGGTATTGACAATCTGCTCTGGATAGTAGGTCAATTCGCTTCGCTTTTGAGTGGAAAAAAGGATCAACTGGTTAATGTTTGAGGTGGCAAAGTAAGGAGATTGCAATTTATAGGCTTTTTTAAATGCGGGTTCGACCAGTTCACTTTCACTGAGGACATCGAAGTGGGGTAATTTCAGTTCAATGAGGCAGACAACCTGCTTGCTCTGTAGAGATTCCTGGATGATAATGTCCGGTGATCTTCTATTGCTTAATCCAGTCTCCTGCAGGGCAATACCAAAATCCAGGTTTTTGTCCTCGATGATTCGGTTTATCCATTCCACGAAACGCTGGTTTACAGTCCTTTCAGTATAATGGTGAGTGAATCCAGAGATGTCAGGAATCCTGGGCATTTTCCCTTTCCTCCAGGACCTGTTTGACAATTCTGCGAGCAATCTCAAAAGCTGCTGCTATCCGAGTTACCCTTACCTCTTTCAGGTTTTTTATCCGATAGAGTTTCTCAAAGGGTTGATTAGCTAATCCCTTGAAGGAGTCGAATTTCTTTAGGATTTCGTTGGCAATTTCCTCAGCTGATCTACCAGGACCGCCAGATCCTATGAGAATAGCCAAAAGCTCTGCATTAGTGCAGGATTCTGGACCCAACTTGCGTAACTTCCCCCCGGGATGTCGCCACTCCACTTCCTTCCCCTCCTCAGTAATTGCACTTTTAATCTCTTTCTTCCCCATCACAAAACCTTTCCTGGGTTCATTATGCCCTGGGGGTCGAAGGCCTGCTTTATGCCCCGCATCAAGGAGATCACCGCAGGGCTGGCAAACTCCTTGAGGTATTCCCTCTTCACTGCCCCAATGCCATGTTCACCGGTGAGGGTACCCCCCAAGGAGAGAACCGTGCGGATGATCTCATAATCTATCTCCCTTCTCACCTTCTTCCACTGCTCATCAGCCATTTCCCCCTTAAGCACATTGGTGTGGATGTTGCCATCGCCGGCGTGACCAAAACAGACGATCTGCACCCCATATTTCTGGGCCATCTCCTCCTTGGCCCTGAGGAAGGCGACTATCTGGGTGCGGGGGACGACCACATCTTCCTTGTCAATGATAGAGCTAAGCAGCTCCAGGCCATCGGTGATCGACCGCCGGGCCTCCCACATCCTCTCCTGATCCGGTCGGTTGTCGGCCACCAGGACATCGTCTGCCCCCTGATCAAGGCAAACCTCGCCTATGGTCTCATAAAGCCCTTCAATCTCCTCCTTTTTTGGGCCATCTATTTCAATGAGCAGTTGGGCAGCCTTATCCCTAAAGGGGACTTCCCTCTGGATCTTCTTCTCCGAGGCAAGGAGGGCATCCCTCTCCATAAATTCAATGGTGGCCGGGACAATCCCCTTCTCCACTAAGAGGGAGACGGTCTCCCCGGCCTTCTCCAGGGAGGGGAAGGGAACTAAGAGGTCAACCTTGTGGGGCGGCAGGGGGATC
>Ga0315555_1002770_pt1 | contig 12235 bp, 10 predicted proteins | sample SalMarSW160380MG_FD_202113 | JGI IMG/M metagenome (GOLD analysis project Ga0315555, IMG submission 202113) | Salt marsh sediment microbial communities from the Plum Island Ecosystem LTER, Massachusetts, United States - Salt Marsh Sediment SW1603-80 ...
CGTTTGGTCGAGAACATTCGTACGGAAAGGGGACCCCGACAGCACACCCTCCTCAATCTGGGACGTTTAGCTCTGCCAGCCGAGAAGCATCCCTTGCTGGCCCAACGGATTAGAGAGTACCTGAATAGTCAGATCCCCTTATTCGGGAGTGATCCGGATGTGGAATCCCTGGCGTTTTATTTTGCTCACCAGATCCTCAACCAGGCCGGGGCTTCCGGGGCCTCTGTACCGGCTCTGGAGGTGATGCTGGACACGTTGGAGGCCAGTGGAGGCTCGCACCCATAGGTGCCGAGCAGGTGGGAGTCAGTTGGTTTCGGTATTTGGAGCTGGACCGGTTATTAGGGGAGCAGGGCCTGAGTAATCGGGAAGTCAACCTGGCGGCCCTCAGCATCATTGGTCGACTCATCGAACCGGGCAGCGAGCTGGGGACCCTGGCCTGGGCCCGGGAACGCTCGGCTCTGGGGGAGGTGTTGGGGACGGATTTTGGGTCTCTGTCCAAAAATAGTCTCTACCAGATTGCAGACCGCCTCTATTCCCATAAGGAGGTGCTGGAACGCCATTTATGGCAGCGGGAGCGAACGATTTTCAATTTGAAAGAGCATCTGATTTTATATGACCTAACCAATACGTATCTGGAGGGATCGGGAGCCGATAACGGCAAAGCCCACTTTGGTAACTCCAAAGAGCGGCGCCATGATTGCCGGTTGATCACGCTGGGTCTGGTTGTGGATGAGGATGGTTTTCCGAAAACCAGTCGCCTCTTTAGTGGCCATCAGAGTGAGCCAGCGACACTGCGGGAGATGGTTCTGAGTCTGGCGAGGGATCGTCAATACCCGGATCGCCCGATTACGGTGATCGTGGATGCCGGTGTGGCAACCGAGGAGAATGTGGAGATGCTTAAAGAGGCCCGGATCGGGTATGTGGTGGTTTCCCGCCGCCGTCATGATTTTCCCGGGGAGGGGGCCGGTTATGTCACCCTTCGCGAGAATGAGCGGGAGCGTATCCGGCTCAGGGTGGTGGAAGCCGGAGAAGAGAAAGTATTATATGTTCACAGTCTTCGCAAGGAGTTGAAGGAGAATTCCATGCGGACAAAATTTGAGAGAGCCTTCGAGGAGCAGCTGCGCCTTTTGAAGGAGGGATTGAGCCGAGCGAATACCACCAAGCGGTATGATAAGGTTCTGGAGCGGATCGGACGGTTAAAGGAGCGCTACCGTCGGGTTAGTTCCTATTACCAGATCGAGGTGGTGAGGCACGAGCAGCGGGCGCTCGATGTAACCTTCCGGGTGAATCGACCCCAGGAGTTAGCCCGCAGGTATTCGGGCAGTTACTTTTTACGGACGAATCGGTTGGAGTGGGATGAAGCCGAAATTTGGAATACCTATAATTTAATTCGCCGGATTGAGAAGTCGTTTCAATGTCTTAAAAGTGATCTGGGATTTCGTCCGATCTATCACCAGAAGGAGCAGCGCAGCGATGCTCATTTATTTATTTCAGTATTAGCTTACCATTTATTGGTCAGCCTGGAGCACCGCTTACGAGCCCTGGGAGATCATCGCAGTTGGTCCACCATACGAAAAAAACTATCGACTCACATTCGAGTAACGGTTGCTCTTCGGGATAAGAATAATCGATGCCATCAGGTTCGATTGAATGTGAAAGCCAACCCGGATCAGAAGAGGATTTATAAAGATTTACTGGTAAAGGAAACCATGTTGGCACCGCAAGTAACGGTGGGTTGAAATCTGTAGTGCCTAAATTTTTTTAACACCCCTTGATTTCAAAGGGTTTGAGTCATGTTAGAGGGAAAGTTGGGTTAAGAGATTTTATCAATTTATAAATATAACGAGGAGGAGTTCCACAGATGAAAAAAATAATTCAGGCGGCAATTGTTCTGTTTGTGATAGCAGGTCTACTGGGATGTTCTGCTACACGCACCCAGAAAGGGGCAGCTATTGGTGCCACGGCAGGGGGTGTGGCGGGAGCAGTAATCGGTAAGCAGGCCGGCAATACTCTGTTGGGTGCCATTATCGGCGCGGCAGTTGGCGGAGCCGCCGGAGCATACATCGGGAACTACATGGATAAGCAGGCCAAAGAAATATCGGATGATATTAAAGGCGCCAGGGTGGAACGCATTGGGGAGGCCATTAAAATAACGTTTAATTCGGGGCTGCTCTTTGATGTAAATAAGGCGAATCTCCGGCCGGAAAGCCAGCTGGAACTGGCCAAGCTGGCGGGCATCCTCAAGAAGTACCCAGATACAAATATTTTAGTTGAGGGCCATACCGATGCAACCGGTACCGAGGAATATAATCTGGAACTTTCCCGCGAGCGGGCGCAATCAGTGTCCAATTATCTGGCGGGTCAGGGTGTGGATCCTACCCGTTTTACCATGATGGGATATGGAGAAGGCCAGCCGGTAGCCAGCAATGATACTGTTGAGGGGCGCCAGCTCAACCGCCGCGTGGATATTGCCATTATGGCTAACGATAAGCTGAAAAAAGCAGCCGAGCAAAAAGCGGGATAATTGCTGTCCGCAGAAATAACCGGACGGAAAACACCCCTCTTTTAATAAACAGGGATGGTTCCCGAATATACGGGAGCTATCCCCTGTGTAACCTTCTGATTTAACCGCGGATGTAATATCGCATTAAGGGACGTGTTTCAGCACGTCTGGCCACTTCCTTAAAACCGGCTGCCCGGAAAGCGGTTGCAAGCCCGGTATAGACAAAAACTCCCGGAACGTTTTCCTTTTTAGGTTCTACCGGATAACCTTCCACAATATGACCACCGTTCTGCTTGACATATGTTGTGGCATATTGAATAAGTCCGGTACTGATCCCCTTGCGACGGTATTTCTTATCCACGAAAAGGCAGACGATAGACCATACCGGCTTGTCATCAACGGGTTGCATAATTCGTGATCCCGCCAGTCGGGGATAATGCTCCCGGGGAGCTACAGAACACCATCCCACCGGAATTCCGTCTGCGTAGGCGATAATCCCAGGAATAGTCCCGCCGTCCACCAGCCCCTTCATGGATTTCCTGTTAGGGTTTCCCTTTTGGCGGTTAAACTGTGCCCGGCTGAGCCGCCACCACATGCACCAGCAACCGCCGCATGCCCCATTTTTCCCGAAAAGCCTGATAAAATCGTCCCAACGTTCTGGTGTTAAGGGGTGATACTCAATTTGGACCCTGCCGGACATAAAATCCCCATAGTTTTTTCAAATGGTACCTACATCGTTTTTAGTTGATTTTTTTACTTTATACATGCAGTCATCCGCCCGCAGCAGCAGATCCTTGTGGCTATCAGCGTCATCGGGAAAAACGGCTATGCCGAAGCTGGCAGTTAATTTTACCGGGATTTTCTCGTGGTTTAGGAAGCTGGATTCACGGATGCGGCCCAGAATTTCTCTGCTGAGTTTTAATGCATCTTTTTTAGAGCGCCCGGGAAGGATCAGAATGTATTCATCACCGCCATATTTTATAAGCAGGTCCCGCTCATTCATAAAGCCGGTGATGGTTTCTCCGATCTCCCTCAGAACCGCGGAGCCCGCCAGATGACCATAAGTATCCACTACCCGTTTAAAATTGTCGATATCCACGAAAGCTACTGCTGTTTTTTCTTTTTTTGTTTTACTTTCCTGCAGCAGGCCAGGCAAAATCATATGCATATAGCGAGCATTATACAGACCGGTATATTCGTCGGTGATACTCATCTTGTGGATTTTGGATAGATAGTGGGAATTCTCTATGGCAATGGCAGCGTAATCTGCCAGTATGGATAGTACCGGTAATTTCATTTTTCGGAAGGTTTCTGGATCTTCCACATTTACAATCTCAATAACCCCCAGTGTTTTGCCATGGATTTTCAGCGGCAGGCAAATCAGAGATTTTGTGGTAAAACCGGATCTTCGGTCCACCTCACGATAAACCCGGTTGTCTTTCTCGGCATTTTCAATAAATAATGGCTCACCGCTCTGGGCTACTATTCCGGCGATACCTATTCCCAGAGGAATCTTCACATCATCAACTAGCGCTTTATCTATTCCTACCACCACCTCAAAATACAGTTCTCCCGTTTCCTCGTCTTTCAACAACAGAGACCAGTTTTCCGCTTCAACCAGCTGGCTAATTTTATTCATTATCAGGGATAAAATCTCACGCAGATTAAGAGTGGAGGTCAGCAATTTACCAATCTGAAGGCAGGGCATAAAAACCTCCTGCAGCATCTGATTTGGCAGAGACGTTTTTTCATTGGTTTCCATATTACAAATGACCTATTATTGATAAAATTCTAATGGTGAAAATGAAAACTGTTTTCATTCTTTCTGCAAATAAACAACTGGCTGGTTTTTACATGCAACAGTGAACCAGGGGGAAGCGTTGGCCCGGTCATCTTCTTTGCGTTGCGGGTGAGCGTGCACCCATGAACCGTCTTGGCCTGAAATGGAACGGGCAAGGACAGGGGTTTTGTCCCGCTCTTCGCGTGAATTGTGCCACCGGTCCCGGAGATCCACCGGGGGCCTGCAGATAGCGAAGCCTGTTTACAAAAATTTTTGAAGCTATCCGGCATCATGATAAATATATCCTCAAAGTTCCTGTATACATATATCATGAATATAAAAATTTTTTTCCCAGGATTGCAGAAAAAAAATGAGTTGTGTTTTTATCGTAACCTGCTTGATTCACAAATAGAGGCTAACGCCCAAATATACCGGATTCTTTAATTCCCGGTGTGAAGACCGGGGCCATTTAATTTTTAAGAATATAACAACTTTGATACATTATATCGGTTTTTGTGAATTAAGCGGGCTAAAATACTATTGCCCGTTCGCTTTATACGTTGTTATCTTGATTATATTTAGTAAAATAGTTAAATTTTTCAATCACATGGAAGGATCAGAATCATAGAACCGGACAATTTCCTGACTGTTGAGAAGACCGCTTCCGTCGACATAAAAGTGAAGGGATCGGTTTTTATTGGAAACATCTTCCCCGTCCCCGATAAAGAGTCGGCCGAAAGAAAGATCCGGGAAATACGTCAGCGTTTTCACGATGCCACTCACAACTGTTTCGCTTATCGTATGGATGAAGCGGAATTCCGGTATTCTGATGACGGAGAACCATCGGGAACTGCGGGACGGCCCATTCTCTCCATGATAGATAAATATGAGCTGTGTAATGTTCTGCTGCTGGTCACCCGCTATTTTGGCGGCACAAAATTGGGAACCGGCGGGCTGGCCCGTGCATATAGTGGTTGTGCGAAAGCGGTTATACGGGAAGCAGTGATTAAACGAAAACCCAATTACCTCACCATGCGGGTGTTTTATTCTTTCGATCTCATTAACAAAGTTCAGCATGCCGTTCAGCGGTATGGCGGCCGTATTAAAGAAGACGCCACGGCCGATGGAATGGAAGCGTTCATTCGGGTTTTACCCTCCCGGTGGGAGGCACTGAAACAGGAATTAATAACCACCACCGGGGGTAGGATTGAATTCGCTGAAAATAAGCAGAGTTAGAATTGTGATCTTTGGTGTAAAAATAAAATAATGATATTATATTTTCTTTCTAATGATATGAATAAAAAGAATGATTCAACCGGATATTAAAATATGTTCGTATTCAGGTGTCCATGCGAGTTCATATTGACAAAATAAACAAGACCTTCAAAGAAAAACCGGTGGTGAGCCACCTCTCCTTTACGGTACATCCCGGAAGAATCCTGGGATTACTGGGCCCCAATGGCGCCGGAAAAACCACCACCCTCCGCATGATTCTGGATATTCTGAGACCGGACAGCGGCAAAATCACTTTCGATGATAAACCCATAAATAAAAATATACGGAATCAGATCGGGTATTTGCCAGAAGAACGGGGTTTGTATCAGAAATACAGTGTGATGGATGTAATGCTTTATTTTGGCCGCCTGAAAAATCTGTCACGGCGAAAAAGTCATGTGGAAACCGTTCGCCTGCTGGACAGCTTTGAGATGATTGACTACATGGAAGAGCCTGTTGGCCACTTGTCCAGGGGAATGCAGCAGAAGCTGCAATTCCTGGTCAGCCTGATCCATAATCCTGAAATTCTGGTTATGGATGAACCCATGTGGGGATTGGATCCCATAAACCAGGAAAGACTACAGCAGAAAATTTTTTCGCTGCGGGATGAAGGAAAAACCATTCTGATTTCCACCCACCAATTGGCCGAAGCGGAAACCACGTGCGATTATTTTGTGCTCATAAATCAGGGAAAAGCGGTTTTGCAGGGCTCCCTTGAACAGATCCGAAAAAATTTTTACCAGAATATGATTGTACTGGAAACGTCTCAGAAACCAGAAATCCTCAAAAAAATACCCAGTATCCGGAAAATAGATGTCCAGAATTCGGTTATTTATCTTTATCTGGATGGAAATGCACCGATAAGACAGATTATGCAGGAAATTATTCAGACGATTGAAATTTCCCGGATTGAAATACATAAACCGAGTCTGCATGATATTTTTATACAAACCATAAAGAATATTGGAAAATGAAATCGTTTTTAATTATAACCTGGTGGGAATTTATCCGGCACTTTAAATCCTGGAGTTTTCTGATATCCACCTTTGTTTCACCGGTCATTTTCGCCGGAATCGTTTTGATTCCCACACTCTTTCTGGAAGATCCGGGTCAAAACCGTGTCCGAATGCTGGGTTGTGTGGAGTTTGATACTACCGGTCTGTGTCAGGGAATCCAGGAACGTTTTGTGGACGTTAATGCTGGCTCTACAATTCCCCCTTTCATGCGTTTTATAACAATTAAGGCGGATACCACACCGGCCATGAGGATACGCTTTGAAAACGTTGCCGGCCTGAAGAAGGACCTGGACAGTCTTGAAGACGCTTACAATACCATAAAAGAACGCCGTAAGTTTGTTTTTCAGAAACCCAAATCCACCGGGCGGGAAGCCTCACTGAGAACCACTTATGATGAGCTTATCCAAACGCGGGAAGCGCGTGATCTGGCACAGATCGAGTATCAACACGCCAAGCTGCAGGCAGATTCCCTGTGGCGGATTGAGACCATGCGATATGCAGATCATCTGCTGAATATCTTGCAGCTGGAGGGCTATCTGCTAATTGATACGCAGGAATTTTCGCAGGGAATTGTCGAATTTCATTCCCTCCTTCCCTCCAATTTCCTGGAAATTGAACCCCTGAAGCGGGCCGTTCAGGTGGTTATTGTTGAACAAAGGCTGAAGCAGGAAGGATTGCGGGTAGATAAAATACAGGAATGGCTGGAGCCCGTTCTTTTTCGGGAAATCCAGTTGCAGGGAGATGATAAGGAGGAATTCGATTTTATAATAAATTACCTGGGTCCCATCATCGTGGTGCTGTTTCTCTTTATCAGTATTTTCACGTCCAGCGGTTTTCTGTTCAGCGGGGTATTAAAAGAAAAAACCAACCGGGTTATCGAGCTGCTGCTGTCTTCGGTAAATCATTATCAGCTGGTAGCCGGCAAAATCATGGGACTGGGTCTGCTGGGCATTTTTCAGATCATTATCTGGTACGGTTTAACACTGCTGCTTATTGGGTTTAATGTACTGAATGCCAGCCAGATTTCTTTCCTGAACCTCACAAATGCCTGCCTGTTTCTCCTGTACTTTGTTCTCGGATATCTCTATTTTGCCTCCATTTTTGTGGGAATCGGCTCACTCTTTTCCAATGAAGAAGACGCCCACCACCTCAACCAGTTCATGAGAATGTTGTCTATTTTTCCCATTGTACTGGCGGTTTTGGTGCTGCAGACCCCAAATTCTCTGCTGGTGAGGATCCTATCCTTCGTTCCGCCCCTTACTCCAACCTTTATGATCCTGCGAACGCCACTGGGAAACCCCCCTCCCCTGGATTATCTGATTTCCACCGGTATTATGGTGGTCTCCATTATTATCAGTATATTTTTTGCCGGAAAACTATTCCGGGCGGGCAGTCTGCTTTACGGGAAAAAACCAAGACTGAAGGAGATTTTTGCCATTTTAATCGGACGAAAATGAAATATAATCACATTTAAAAACTTAAATCTGTCCTTATCCGGTAATAATGGCAAATCCCTTTTAAATATGCTGTGCGATTAAGGGAGTTCGGTTTTTATTAATGTACGGGAACATAAAAACGGGTAACAGACACATCACCCGTTTTTATGTTTATCGGTCATTCTTTTTTGCGCGGCTTTTTGGGTTTGGTTACAGGTTTGCGGGATTTTTTTGCAGGGGCCGCAGCCGGTTTTTCCGTTACTTTTGCTTCCGGTTCTTCCGCCTCTTCTTTGGTCTCTTCTTCCTCTTCCTCTTCCTCTTTCAGCTCTTCGTCTTCCCGCTCCAGAAGGCTTTCCTTTTCCTGTAATTTATATAGAATTGTGTAGATAATGGTCAATCCGGCATTAAAGATAGCTTCGCCATAAACAATCACCGTTCCTCCCAGGAAGAGCAGAAAAATTGCCATAATGTATCCTGAAACCACGATGGTTCCGGCCATCTCCGGAATCCAGGGGTGCGGGGAGGAAAGATAAACCCAACTGCCCATATCCCCCGGCAACAGTTGAGCCCAGGAGTAGAGGGCCGGAAGAGAGTGATCAATAACATAGAGGGCCTGTTGTTGAACCTGAAGGATTTTTTCTCCCATTCCAATAGAAAACAGAAAAATGAAAACTCCGTAGGAGATCTTGAGAGCCAGGGCAAACAGGAAAACACCCACCACATAAAGAACGCCAAGGATGAAAACATATACCACCAGCCTCCAGGGTTGATTAAATGTGATACTGAAAGACTGAAACACCCCCCCCAGCGCATCCTCATCTGAGGTGGCGATAATTGCCGGGACAAAAAACATACTGACTCCAAAAGCGATGGCAATAAAAAATAACAGCAGGGCAGAAAGAATATAGGGCATGGTCAGCAGAGCCATACCCAGTTCACCCACATAAGGAATCCACCCGACAAGTCCCATGAACAGTGCGGCGACCACAAAGAAACCAATGATAAAAATAAAGGTAATCATGGCCCCCAGAGAGGATATCCACTTTTTAAGGGCAAATTTATAGGACTGAGTCCAGGTATAAAAAAGTTCATCCCGCAGATTCATATAGACAACCCGTGAAACCGCCGTGTTGGTTAACAGGATTATGGCGAACCAGACAACAAGAGCCAGGGCATATATAATCATGGCATACCAGGGTACCGGCAAGGCAAAAGCGCAAGGCAGAAGTCCGGCATATTCCCAGATGTAACTAAAGCTGTATCCGCCCAACAACAGACTCACATAAGCCAGAATAAGGTAAGCGATATATCCGGTCAGAAAGCCGGTCCCGTTTATCCAGATTCGTTGAATACTGAATGCCAGCCTGGGGGCCCGGAAAACATCCTTGAAATTAAAATGAAACTGTTTCATTGTTCCTCCTGAAATAATTTTTAATGGGTTATTTTACAAAATAATAAACCTTGTGTCAAGATGAGGTTGCTGTTCACGGATTCAGAAAGGGAGAAAATTTTTCAATAATCTCGGAGAGAGATGCCATTTCGAGACACCTCGTTTTGATGCCGCATACCCGGAATATCTTGACGGACGCTGCATGAAAATCCTGGTCCCGGTATTTATCTGATAAAAAAATCACCTCTTTTATTTCCTTCTGAGCAATTTTTTTAGCACACTCATTACAGGGAAAGAGTGTTGAGTAAATACGACAGTCATCCATCAGGCTGGTGGTAGAGTTGAGAATAGCGTTAGCTTCCGCGTGGACCACGTATGGATATTTAGTGTGCAGCCATTCACCCTCCCTCTCCCAGCTGAAAGCGGTTTCATCTGCACCGGCAATGAATCCGTTATAGCCGGTACCGACAATCCTGTTCTTGTGGTTCACAATAACTGCCCCCACCTTGCTGCTGGGATCCTTGGATCTCAGGGAGGTGAAAAGCGCGATCCCCATAAAGTATTCATCCCAGCTCAGATAGAGAGGCTTCATGAGTGCTCCCGAATTTTCTGTTAAATTAACGTGAGTTCGACATAAGAAAACAAGCAGGTTTTTAATAATCCTCCCCGCTTTTGGCAACCCTCCCTTATAGAAAAAAGAGGGGCGGGTTGGATTATGCTTTCATCTCTCAAACCAGATCTTGCACCGGGTGTCATTTATTAAATGATTATTATAAAATTTACCTCGAATTCACAGTAAATTAAGAAACTGCAGGCAAATGTAAAAATTGATTTTTTACTTTTACCGGGAAATAAGGAAAACTCGCGTTCCGGGACTTTTTATTTGAAAAAGTATATTGGAATTGTGGGGAGCAGCATCTAATTTTAGGCGAAGAATAAAGGATTAAAAAAAGTGGCAAGAAATGTCTACCGGTTTAAAGGTAATTTCAAGAGTTTTTTATTTGCATCGGCAGTACTTCTCATTATAGGATTTCTATATTATACTCAGCTTCTGGTAACTGAACTGCAGGAACAGTCCCGGGAATTTTTAAAATTCAGGGTCAAGATATTCGAAGAGAACATCAATTCGGATGATTCTCAGGATCTCAGCTTCTTTTTTAATGAAGTCATACAAACGGCCGATTATCCCAGCATTTATACGGATGCGGAGGGTGAACCAGCCTTCTGGAGAAATATTGATATACCACAGCAAAATGAGCGTCCCCTGCCCGGCGGGATCAAAGAGAAACTTGAGAAAAAGCTGCAGGAATTTGACAGAATAAATGAACCCATCCCCATTTCCTATCAGGGATCCATTCTCGGTTATTATCACTACGGACAATCGCAGATTATACAGCGCCTTAAATGGCTGCCGTATGTGGAAATTGTGGTGGTAGCGCTCTTTATCCTGGTGGGTTACTCCGGATTCAGCTCCATTAAAAAGAGTGAAGAGCGCTTAATCTGGGTGGGAATGGCCAAGGAAACCGCACACCAGCTGGGAACGCCACTCTCCTCCCTCATTGGCTGGGTGGAATATATGAAATCTTCGCCGGATAAGGTAAGCGAGATGGTTTCCGATGTGGAAAAAGACCTGGATCGCCTGCAAACGGTGGCGAACCGGTTTTCTAAAATCGGGTCGGTTCCCGATCTGAGGAATGAGGATGTTGATTCGATTATTTCGGATGTGCTGGAATATTTTAAACGGAGGCTCCCTGGCAAATCAGGGAAAGTGGAAATAAGCAAACATATCAACCCGGCCCTTCCTCCGCTGCTGCTGAACAGGGATCTGTTTTCCTGGGTAATGGAAAATCTCATCAAAAACGCCCTGGATGCACTGGAAGGAAACGGAGGTTATATCAATATTTATGCAGATTTTCTGGGAGAGAAGCAGATTTATATCGACGTGCAGGACAATGGAAAGGGCATTGCTTCCGGTCAAAAGAAAAATATATTCAGACCCGGATACAGTTCCAAGAAGAGGGGGTGGGGATTGGGTCTGAGTCTGACCAAACGAATTATCGAGGATTATCATGGCGGGAGTATTGTGCTCAAAGAGTCCCAACCCAGCCTCGGCTCGACCTTCAGGATTGTACTGGATATTAAGAACGGATAACTGCAAGGTGTTAAATGCCGGAACAGCCTGAAAACAAAAACCAGTTGGCAGTCTCCTGTCTGCAGTCGCCAACAACCAGCACCCAGTATTCCCGACTCCATGTCTACCTCCGGTCAATAGTGTCCGGTTAATGTGATAAAAACTTTACTAAATTGCTTTGCAAGTAACCCATAGGTATACCTTTTTCAGTACATAACTTACTTTTGCCTTTACCCGAATGATGAAATGTATGTTTACGGTGAAAGATTATGGATCAAAGACATTTTGGGTAAAATTTAATAAGCCCCTAATATTCGTGGTCACCGAATTTCTGAATGCCAGTTCTTTTGCCTTCATGCAAAAGAACCAAAAAATCAAGACTGTCAGGAAAAATCTGGAAATTTGACGGTGCACCTCACTAAAATTCTTAAACTCGTCCCGGCTAGCCGGGACTCAAACAGAAAGAATTTCTAACGATTTTTCCTGAAGGTCTATCATAACTACAGCATATTTTTTAACCGGACTTCAGTAATGACCTCCGGTAGACTGTTCGGGACTAAATCTTCCAGGATTTAGCCAAAAACGAGCATCCAGTAACCAGCAACCAGAAAAAGAATGACAGAAATTTATTGGGATAATGAAACTGTTATATTGGGAAACTATCGGCGAAATGCTGCGTTAAAATTCTCGTAAATATACCTCAT
>Ga0315555_1002771_pt1 | contig 12234 bp, 8 predicted proteins | sample SalMarSW160380MG_FD_202113 | JGI IMG/M metagenome (GOLD analysis project Ga0315555, IMG submission 202113) | Salt marsh sediment microbial communities from the Plum Island Ecosystem LTER, Massachusetts, United States - Salt Marsh Sediment SW1603-80 ...
TTAAATGCTCCACAAAGCGAAAACTGTGTGGGGCCTATACCGAATTAACCGGTATAAGCCCCAATATATCTTAGTTGACTATCAGGCTATTGTTGCCAGGATTAACTGGCTCCGCCTTGTCTGATTCTTACTCAGAAGGATACAGCCCAATATCATCAATGTACAAATCACCGGCAGTGCCGGGCTGTGTACTCGCTTTATCACCGACACCAATGGATATCTTCTTGATAGCCTGCATATTGACGCCGGGGAAGTCCGCAAACGGTACAATCCACTGTGTCCAGTCTCCTGTGATAGATGCAGCCGGGTCTGGGTTGTTGGCCAGCGCACTATTGCCGGCGCTATCCTCCAGAACCACATACAACGGCTCGGCAATGTTGCTATTTATACCAATATCTTGCGACTGCCAATCGCCTGTAACCGTGCCGGTCATAGTAACGTTGGAGAATTCGGCTGTGCACGTTTCATCGACGTTATGGCTGGTCAGGCATAAGCCTGCATAAACATCCAGAAGCATAGGCACATCTACAGAGCCCAGCGTTGTCCAGATGGTTCCATTAGCTGAATACTGCCCGATAAAGGTGTTGCCGGTGCGAGTTAACCTGACCCATTGTGGAGCCCTGATATCGGTTTCTGTAATTTCCTCAGTACCGGCGCCTACAGCCGCTCGATACTGGAAGGAAACTCCACTACTAGGTGTAACGACCATGGCAACATTTACAGAGCCGGGATCCAGCGACTGGCGAATCATTACACCCGCCTTGGCCCATACGTCTGTCTCACTAACACTGAGAACCTTGGCTGCTATACTGCCTTCGCCGTAGAACTGTTTATAGGCAAAGTGGAACTCGTCAGCCGTATCGAAGATGTCCGTACCACCAGCGGTAATCGTAATTGGCGGCCCTTGTGTGAAGCTGCCAACGGATGCTGGTATGCCTCTGAACCAAAGCGTTAAGGACTCAGCGTTTTGTCCGGCCCAATCCTGTGGATCATCCCACTCGCGTTCGGCTTCAGAATAAAACTGTGTCCCACTCTGTTCAAGGCTGGTGCCCTCATTCACGGCACCATCGTTGTCGTAACGAACGTACATAGATTGAGCACCGTAGTGAACAATAGTTCCCTCTGCAAAGGGAGGATCAATGTGACCAACAGTCATGCCGGTATTATTTACGTAGTAGTCTCCCCACGTATCGTATATCCTGTTACTGACGTCGTTATAATCTTCAAAGTCATCCACAACAATATAGTCGGCTGTCGTAAAGCTCCAGGCTTGTCCTATCCATGGGCTGTCGGGGTGCAGGTCATTAACCTCATCAATCCGCCAATAGTAAGTCTGGTTCACATCAAGCGGTGGTGCTAGAGGCCCATATTTGTTCTGTGCAGCCGATAGTGTCGCTATCTGATTCAAAGCATTCGGATCCACGCCTAAGTACAAATTGTGCGAAATAGCATTTTTTCCGGAAGTCCAGAAAAACATGGGGGTCTGATTAATAAATGTGCTACCATCTTTGGGGGTCGGAGCATAAGCATTTACAGGCCTGTATGGCGACAGGTAGTTGCCCTGAATAATCTCCTGGTAGCGGATACCGGCACCTTGCCAGGCCACCTGGCAGTGGTCCCAATCGGTGCCTTCCTTCCATATCGCCATGATATAGTATCTGTTGCCGCCGATCAGTGAGATAGGGTCGGACTTCCGATTAAAAGCGCCATACCAGCCCCAGGTAGGTTCAGAAGCGAGCAGTTGTACGTTGGCGGGGTCGTCATCGGTGCTCAGCCACAATTCGCCTTGGTCAGCACATGTTAGCCATAACGTATAGTCGCCGGTCAGCGGCACATAGAGCCAACCATGAATTCGGCCACCGTAGTTGTCACCGATGCCCTCTTCGGGCCCAGTCCCAACGCTGAACAGCGTTAACTCACTGCTCGAGCTTGGATTTGACGGATAGTTTGCATTGTCCGTGAGGTCGGTCAATTGATTACCAGTGACATCCTCCCACAGATCGAAGCCGACCGTACCCAAGTCTTCAAGGGTGGTGGTGAAGCTCCAGACATCGCCTGTATGTCTTCTCATGCCATCGAACTCATCTATTCTCCAATAATAAGTCTTCTCAAGTTCGAGCAGGCCGGGGTGGTAATTCGGTTCACCAATAGTACCTTTATTTGTACCGCCGGTGCCGGCTTGCACATCATCGAGGTTATCGCCGAAATACAAGAAATGTATAACCGAACCTGCTCCTTTAGTCCAGCTTATCGTGACATTTGGGTCAATAAACAGAGAGCCATCGACCGGAATGGGTTGGAAGGCAGACTTTGAGGCAACCGTAAAGCTCCAGATATCGCCTTTCCACGGACTATCGGGTTGCAGGTCATTTACCTCATCGACTCGCCAATAATAGGTCACGCCTGCAGTTAGATTCTCGACTGTAAAACTATTAGCATCGTTGCGAGCTTTGTAAACTTCACCGGGGCCCATTGGATCGCTGCTGGCAGCAGCATCTACCTCGACAAGACTGTCGCTTAAATACACATCGTGCGAGGCGGCATAACCTCCCGGCAGCCAGCTAAGGTTCACCGTTGTTTCAGACTGCATAGTACCTGTAGCCGGCTGGGGACGTCGAGCCTTTGTTACCGGAATATTCGAATAGACCTCTAAGGCATTGATAAAACCGTAGGGGTTACTCTCGCCCGTTTCTTCGGCGGTGTTTTCATTAGGGCCACATTCTAAGACGATTGTACCGGTGTCATCTGCGGTCGTCTCTGCCCAAGAAGCTTTATCATATTCAGACGTGGGCGTTTGTGCAGCGTTGAAGCCGGCTGTGAGAAGATATACCCCATTGGCTGTCCAGTCCGCGATTCGATCACCGCCTGATCCACTGCCTGTATCAAAGGCATAAATACTTATCTCGTAGGCTTGATTAGGCACCAGCCCCGATAATGTAATCGTCATTCCGCCTGGCCGTGAAAAGACGAAATCGCGATAAATCTGCTCAAACGGTATTCCGGCCGGTGCAGTGCGTCGGCGCGAATCAAGAGTACCGGTAATTTCAATCTTGATACCATCTATCTCTGAGCCACTATCACCAATGGTAAAGGAAGTAAAGCCGGGCTCTGTCTCTGCAGCAGTGTCACTGTTGTTGATATCCAGCTTGAGAATAGGATAGGGATACTGCGCATTTGCTGTCTTTAGGCTGATACTTCCGCACATTACAACAAGCAATATAACAAATAATCTTACAAAATCTTTTTTTATCATGATTCTATCTCCTAAAAAAGACGGTGGTTATATAATCACAAAAAAAGCATAAAAAAACCACTACAAGTAAATCAACTTTCTACACATATAATCCTCCTTCAAAAAAGCTAAAGCAATAATATTGGTACTTTGGCCACACATCCTCCGACCTGGCTCAGGACGGGCCAAAACAACAATTGCCTTCGACAAACAACCGGTCTTTTACTTCTGTTTGTCTCAAACAATGGACAATTTTATTTTGTAGCTTTTATCAACACTAACTCTCCATCTAAAATTATATTCATAATGTAACCCGTATGAAACCTCATTTTGGGCAAAAAAGTCGTCATTTTGTGTAGCCCGCACTAATTGGACCTATAATATATGTTCGAATGCTGCTCTGCGTAGCACGAGCCGGCAATAAAACCGGTTCTTTCGGCAACTATAATTAGCGCGGGGGAATTAACTTAGAGAATAGTGCCTACGATATTCAAGTGGCGTCATTCCCTTCTGTTGCTTGAAGTACCGAGCAATGTTTTTGATGTCTGAGTAGCCCATAATTGAGGCGATATGAGATATCGGCAAGCTTGTGCTCACGAGCAAATGAGCAAGCTGGTCCACACGAACACGCTTGATTTCTTCGTGTACCGATCGGCCGAGTATTCTGGCAAACCTATTGTATAGACTGCGACGGGACAAAGAAACCGCGCGCAGCACATCATCGACCTGAATGGCTTCTTTCTTGGCACGTCGATGGATAAAATGCAATGCCGCCAAAACGTCACGGTCATTAACTGCAAAGATGTTGGTCGATTGTCTCGTCACAACGTGGGTTGGCCGAACAACAATTGTCTGATTTGTAACTTTTTTACCCGCCATTATTTTGTCCAGCACTTCAGCGGCCTCGTAGCCTGCCTTTTCCGCACTTACGGCTATGCTGGAAAGAGGGGGTGTGACTAAATCACAGATTAGGTCATCGTTGCCCAATCCTATTATAGCGACCTGCTCCGGAACATAAAGACCGACAATCTTGCAGGCCTCCAGCACGTATTGGCCTTGATCGTCATTGCAGACCATCAAGCCGATTGGTTTCGGCAATTGTCTAAGCCAGTCCGCGATTGATTCCTGCTCTTTCTCCCACGAGTGCTGGGTCCTTGATTTGTGCAGCTCGTATTCGTAGTAGTGGGTCTCGAATCCAGCTTCAGCAATTCTCTGGCTAAAGCTCTTGCCCCGGTGTCGAGACCAATAATACATTTGTCCAAATCCACAATAGGCAAATTGCTTGAAGCCCCGATGTAAAAGATACTCAGCAGCCATTCTCCCTATGGCAGCGTCATCAGTTACGATGTTAGGAAAATCCGGAAATGGCTCGGTGTATGGAGAAACAACAGTAGGAATACCCATAGCGAGAACCTTCTCGGTCAGTTGCCGTGTATGTTGTTCACGCAGAATTAAACCATCGGCTCCCGTGCTGAATATTTTTTCGAGAGTGATTTTTCCTCCGTCGGCTCTCCAGTAAAATGGTGCCTTTTTATAAAATATCCATGTCCCGTGGCCACGAGAGTATCGCGCTACGCCATGCAGGATTGACCGTCCATAGGTCCGTGAAGTCTCCATCATCAGTATAACTTTGCGACTCTTGTCCATAAGTAAATAAATAAATTAGTTTTCTACACATATCAAGAAAAAATCCTTTACTGCTCTGCGAAGCGCTGCGTAGCACGAGAAAGAACAAGCATTACGCTAACTACCTTTTAACATCGCCAGGCCAACAGCAAGTGGCTAATGGTTAACTCGTCTTAGCGTAGGCCAAGTCGTTGCCAGATTGGCCAAATACCCCGCACCAATTGAACATGTAGTGGTGCTTCTAATCTCTATCAAGATGATTGAATAGTCGCAGGACAATTGGTACGGGGTGCCTAAAGTGAGCTACAATGCCTGAAGTGAGCTGAAGATTCGGATTATCAGAGTATTAGGATACCAAGTAGTGGACATCAGGTTATCAGGACATTAGGTTGTTTTTTCCGATACCCTGATCTTTTAATATCCGCCGTAAGGCGTCCTGTGGACTGCATCCTGATTTTCTGATGTTCTGATACCCTACTTTAGGCACTCCAAATTCGCAGATCGCGGATTCCCAGGGAAATGGCCAGGCCCACTTTAGTTCACTTATTCCACTTGCCATTACAGTCTGCTTACCTGATTATCGTAAAAATGTTCCTCGAAGCAATTAATCCGCTCACTTGCATAAAATGACGATATTTTTGCCCATAAATGAGGTTTCATTTGGAACAGGTTATGACGATAATTATAATAGAGTAGTGTGTTTGCGCATCCATTCATAATGATATAATCGAATGTCAGTAAGATGAAATATCGCTATGAATGGAAGAAAGTGTTTTACATTAGTCAATGTTTTTGGTAATAATAGCTGTAATAGCGATGTTGATGCCGGCGCTGCAGTGAGCAAATAAGCAGGCAGAAAATAAATCAGGTAAAGTGGAGAAATATGATTGGCCGCATAGACAGCTATTCCAATCAAAATGTCCGAAAGGGGAGAATTATTATGAATAGACAGAAGGGTTTTACATTAATCGAGCTTTTAGTGGTAATAGCTATCATAGCGATATTGATGGCGATTTTGATGCCGGCCCTACAGCGGGTAAAGGAGCAGGCAAGGGAAATGACTTGCAGAGCCAACCTTCGTCAATATGGAATAGCGCAGGCGCTTTACTTAGACGATAATGAATACCGGTATCCAGACCCATGGACCTCTCTTATGGGAACGGAATATCCCTATTCCGGATACCCACGTTACTGCCGATGGCACGACCCAAGATTTCCACCTGATGGCCCGTTCTGGCCATATTTGAATAATAAAAAGGTCCATATATGTCCGTCGTTCAGAACTCTTGCCAAGAACCTGGGAGCAGAGCATCCGGGTCATGACCCAAGCATTCCAATTATTCCTCAGTATAGTTACAGCATGAATGCCTTTCTGAGTATGAAGTTTTCTGATATAACCAGAAGCAAAGATCAGGTGTTTTTCTTCACTGAGGAGAATATGTGGCTAAGGCCAGGCTGCGAACATGTGCTCAACGATAATGCCCTTTGTGGCGATGGTCGCGATTGGTTCGGCACTTTCCATAGCACCGCAAGTGGAGACTTAAATAGCGGAACATGCAATGCAGTGTTTGTGGACTCCCATGTCGAAGAGATACGTTCGGCTCTTGGTAAAGACCCTGACGATACTTCAGAAATGGAATTAGGTGTGTACGAGAAATACTGCTGGCCGTATAAAGATACAACAAAAGCTGTTGGGATCGGTGACTCTGAGTAAAGCCCCAGATTACAAAAGTCAAATACGGAGTTAAGCAGGCGCGAGAAATGTGCCTGGTTGTATAAACAGCTAAAGAATATTGCATTGTTTTATCGTGATTGTTGGATTGAATAATGAATCATTATTAGTCTGATTAAATATTTGTGAAGTGTTGATGATCCGCTGAGGAGCGTAGTTATGAGGTCCCGTAAAGGTTTTACATTAATTGAGCTTTTAGTGGTAATTGCAATTATTGTTCTGTTGATGGCGATATTGCTGCCAGCGCTACAACACGCCAAGAAACAAGGACAGGCGGTTGCCTGTCAGTCGAGGCTGCACCAATGGGGTCTTATATTTTCTATGTACACGACCGACAATAATGGCTATTTCCATACAAGGACATTCGGAAGCCAGTATGAAAAGATGTGGCCACAATTCTATAAGCCATATTACAACGACCCAATGATGCGTTGCTGCCCGTCGGCACAGAATCCTAACAATAACTGGGGGACGTTTGGAACCTGGGGCTGGAAGGGACCACAGGACTCAGACTGGGGTTGGGGTGGCTCCTGGGTCCCAAAGCTGGGTTTTTTTGGCAGCTATGCTATGAATCGGTATGTTCTTAATAACACAGGGCAGGAATACTGGAGGAAAACCGGCGTAAAAGGTGCGGATAAAATCCCAGTATTTTTGGATTCTATGTATGTGGCTGTTAATCCTTCATCCACAGATGAGCCTCCTGAGTATGACGGCCAGCGAAGCAACGAAATGAGTTTTTCCTGCATCAATCGGCATTTCGGGTATATCAACGGCCTGTTTATGGATATGTCTCCGAGGAGAATTGGACTGAAGGAACTGTGGACGCTGAGGTGGAGCCGGGAATACGACACGGCTGGTCCCTGGACCGCTGCCGGCGGCGTTAAGCCACAGGACTGGCCAATATGGATGAGAAACTTTAGGGACTATTAAAAACGACTGTTTATAGGGTGGGTCCGCATTGCAGCCGGCAATATCTGGCCTAATCGAACAGGCTTTGATTCTGATACCACGGAACTGTGGCAATTCGTTTCTGACGATTCGCTATCAAGCCTCAAGCTGCTGTGCATACTGTGCATAGGATATCCTAATTGTTTTTTACTTTTTATCATTTCACCATACTATAAAAACAAAACATATAAGAATTTGGTATGCACACTATGTACACTCAACCGTATCAGATGAAAAACAACTTTCTCTTATCTCTGAATCTTGCCTTAAAGCTATTCCAGAATAAATCGATATCTGTTTTGGCTCCCTCACGCTCCAACGGGGCAAGGTTGATAGGTTATCCAACAGCAGAGCAAATGTTTTTTAGGATTGGTATTATTGGTGCATTGTCCAGACAAAGGTTTGCAAAAAAAAAGCCTCTGCGTAGTGAACGCAGAGGCCAACTCGGAAAGAAACTTACATAGCCCCCCCTAGGATATTATTCAAAATCCAAACGTCGCCTCCAGGCGGTATGTTAGCTTTTTCGTAATCTTTTTTAACCCGACAGGTAGAGCTACACAGCTCAACTCTCTCTTTTATCCGCAAGGAGTCATACTTAGGATAAATATAACAAATTACGTTTTGTTTTGTTCCCTCGTCCGACTGTAATAAAGTCTAATATAAAAAAAGCATAAAGGCAAATCAAGATGTTAGTTTTTTTCGCTTTTTATAAGTTATTATTGCTGTACCGGTAATAACTAAACCTTTTAAGCTCAAGTCTCTCAGTTCTGGTGCTTATACTTCTTCAATCTTGGCTTTACTTTTTAGCTGGTCTATAAACTCCTCAACGACCTGTTGACGCATTTGCTCTTCAAGCTCGTTGGCAATTTGACTTTTTACTTCTTTAAGGCTGGCAATTATCCCCGGCTTTTTTTCATAGACCTTTGCGACATGAAAGCCAAAGCGGGTGCGAAAGATGTCACTTACCTCTCCGACACCCAAATTAAAAATTACATCCTCGAACTCTTCTATATCCTCACCTTTAGTTAAATAACTAAAACTGTTTCCGCTATCGGGATCATCGGTATATTTATCAACAACTATTTCAAAGGACGCGCCATTTTTTATTTGCTCCTGGGCCTGTCTTATGGCGTTATAGGCGGTAGCTTCATCACTCTGCCAGTCCACGTATTTAACTATATGAGCTGCTCTGAGCTGGTCAGCGGTTCTGAATTGCTCTTTATTTTCCTCATAGAACTTTTCAATCTCAGCTTGGGATGGCTTAGGTAAATCTTTGTAGAGCTCACCGAATCTAAGCTCTGTTTTTATTATAAGCTCCAAAATCTCTTTTATTTTTTCATCATTTTCGGCGTCAAAATCCTTGTAAAGTTCTTGTGGGTCTTCGTATTCCTCTTTCAGCCTGCCTAAGATAGTATCAAGTTTGTCTGTTGGTATCGCAGGTTCGATATCTCCGATTTCCTGTTTGATCAGGGTTCTTTCAACTATATTTTCTCTTGACCAGTCGATCAGTTGATCTTCTCGCTCTTTGGGGTCCATGTCGGCGAATGTCTTTTCGTAGTCCGGCCTTAGGTGCTCTACCTCCTTTCGTATTACCGCATCTTCAACTTTTTCGCCATTGATAAGCAAGGCCATATCCCATTCCTCGCAAATCCTAATATCTAAATCCTAAACTCTAAACAATAACAAAATCCCAATGTTTAAATGACCAAAACTTTTAAAATTTTGAATTTCTGTCATTTGAATTCGTTTAGTGCTTCGGATTTAGAATTTAGTATTTATATTTATCCTCTGGCTTTTGCGTACCAGTCAGGGTCCTGCGCCAGTTTTTCTTTAGCCTGCTGCGTGCACATTACAAAAGCCGGATGAGTGCTCTGCTAGGCCCGCTCGGGATAGTCGCTCATTCTTCTTACTCCTTTGACAGGAATATTTTTAAAGATTTTACTTGACTTCCACTGGTCGGATTATCGATAATAATAATAACTCATCTACCATGTTGTAGAAGGAGTACCGAAGCCGCCCTTAAAAGCGGCTTCAGCCGTTTATGCTCCTATAATAGCCATCTCTTTCTTTTTTCAGTTTTACTTTTCGGTTCTCTTCATCTGTGCAGTATGCAGTAATCAACTGAAAATATCTAAATCCATCGCGTTTTCGGGTTCTTTCTGCTAAAATAACTAAAAACTCTTCGTTTAGCCACAACAACCACCGTTTCTCTCCACGACGGTCGTTGGCCCAACAATCGACTTTATCTTCCTGATAATGCTCAACTACCGCACGAATCCAGCCAATTCGCTCACACCGCCTCAAATCCGGGGTTCTATTAGACTCGTCTGCACCATCCGAGGTACAATGCCAGAAACCAGCCTCTTTACCTCTAATTAGATCACGACGACATCGAACCCATCGGTTTTGAAATTTAGGCTGTGATGATACAAAATCTCCGTAGAAGACAGAAAATACTTCGTTGATGTATCTTTCCCAGTCTCCGCCAAAACCTTCAAGCCTAAGCAGAGATGGCAGCCAATCAGGTAATGAACTCAAAGCTCACCTCCTCCGGCCCGCCATCTCAAAATATTGAACTTTTCTTCTTTAGGCCATGTTGTCTGGTATAGCGACTTCCGTGATCGCTGCTGTAGTCGTTCGATGACCGCCAGTTTTGCCTTGCTACTACTAAGCCGCTCGTTATGATACCTTAACGCCCCCATAAGCAAATCAGTAAGCTGCATTATCTGCGATTCGTGGGATCGAATCTGCTGTATCCGATCAATAACTCTTCCTGTTGTGTCATAATTACAATTTCTTAACACTTCCTCCAATTTGGCCCGCTTTTCTTCGCTACGTGTATCTTTAATGTCAATGTAAATGCGGTATGAACAATTGGGGTCGATGATTTCCTTTAACAGTACAAAAAACATCTTGTAATACCAGTCGTCATGGCTTTGATTATATAAGCTGTGGGTCAGTTGGTTTTTATTCGGTATGACCACTCCGCGAAAATGAAGGTCGTCCTCACCGAAGAAATAATCCACAAGGTTGAGATAAAAATCCAACTGGCCACCAGAAACCTTCGTCCATTTTATTTCAAAAAACTTAGACAGCCCGTGCTTTAATTTCATACTGCGGATTTTCTGTGACATCTCTCGGGTTCGCTCTTGGGGACACCACACCGCCGCAATGGCCATTACCGGCATTTGGTCATTTTCCAAATGGCAGGATTCATCGCAATAGACATTATATACTTTACTCATTAGAAGAATTCTCCTGTTTCAATATCCAATTCTCAGCCTTTGGCCTTTGCATACCAGTCAGGGTCCTGAGCCAGTTTTTCTTTAGCCTGCTGCGTGCACATAACAAAAGCCGGGTGAGTGCTCTGCCATGACCGTTCGGTAAATGGGCTGTTTCGCATTTTCTCCACCTCACAGATGACCTCGTCAAAGTAGCTGCCGTAGATGTGCAGCGAATCGCTTATGTCAACGTATCTGCCGACTTTCACCATCATGCCTGTTTTTTGAGATATCTGCTTTGCGATGAGCCTTTGAAGGTCGGTTATCGCATAGACGTTCATAAACCAGGCTTTATAGAGGTCTCGGCTTCGCCAGTATGTGTTCATATTAAGTGAGAAATTTCCTGCTTCATTTGCTACAAGTCTGCACCAGATTCGCTGAAGACACGGCGGGTGTTCTGTCCGGGGGTCTGCGGTTGGCATCCATGTTACCGCCTGAGCTCGTCGGCTATGCCCGGCTTGTGAGAGGCAATCAACGATATACTGAATCTGATCGACTTTCTTAATAGTCGATGATGGGCAGTATGCAAACAACCTTTCGTGGTAGGTGTAGGTCCATTTGCCGGCAGCAGGGTCTATCCAGTGGTCGTGAATACCGTTGACTACTTCTTGACGATAGACCTCAAGCTCTTCCGGCCCACTGGGAAAGTTTTTATGAATCCTCGGCTCGCCGAATGGGTCGGTGACGGTGACTATAACGGTAGCGTCTTTACTTGGCGGATCGCCGGATTTATCGTATTGAGTTTTGACTTCAAGCCCTTTATCCCAGACCGCAAGTATTGCTTTTTCCCAGGCCTCCGGCAGACAATCAGCAGTTATTGAAATGATGGGTATCGCACCGGTAGATATTATGGCAGCCATTTAACGAGATTCCCCGACAACAAAAGGTTTCGTTCCCGGTCTGGGTTTGGTGTACATGCTTAGGTCTATTTCCTCTTTCGTCACATTATATCGTGTTTGATATCGCGGCGGCATATCCGCCAGCATCTGCTTGGCCCTGAAGGCATACCAACTGTCCGGCCACTTGCGGATTATTCGCCGACAGTTTTGTAGCATAAGACTAAAACCGGTCATTGGCAACCGGCCTATACTGCGTCCAGGAACAGCGACGTTCAAAAGCCGTTCGGCTTCTATATTATCTATCTCGCCAAGCTCCTTAAAATACAGCGTTATCTTCCGAGGCTGTTTAGCCTGATCTTCAGTTGGTTGCGTCGGCTTAGTAGCGCTTTTATTATTTGCCTCATCGGGTGCGGGCTTGGGTTTAGCCAAGAATTTTTTCTTGTCTTGCTCGGCTTGGTCGTAAAAGGTTTTAGGTTTAGCTTTCGGCTCCTGGCTCGGTTCGGAAGGCTGGGCCGACTCGTCATTAGATGAAAAAACACCTATCAGAATAATTACAACCACAATCGCGACGACAAT
>Ga0315555_1002772_pt1 | contig 12233 bp, 6 predicted proteins | sample SalMarSW160380MG_FD_202113 | JGI IMG/M metagenome (GOLD analysis project Ga0315555, IMG submission 202113) | Salt marsh sediment microbial communities from the Plum Island Ecosystem LTER, Massachusetts, United States - Salt Marsh Sediment SW1603-80 ...
CCGCACTGTGGATTGAATCGACCAACGCCTTCATGTCTGCGTCACCGTTCGGGAATTTCCCGGGAAGCAGATCCCAGTCTCCATTCGCGGTCTGGTACCCATCGTCGACACCCGCCCATTCGTACCCCAGTTCCTTGACCTTGGGCAGGGTCGCCAGGATTTCCTGCGGCTGAAAACGGCGTTCGTACCCCCACGCACACCACATCGGCTGATACGCGCTCGCCGGTGGGGTGGGGAAGCGCAACCCCTCGGTCTCCATCACGCGACCGTACGCGTGAAGTCCGGTATAGACGTCGCCGGAGTGAACCAGGATATACAGCGGCGTTTCCTCGTAGTTTTCCGAGGGATCAATGTGGACCGGGTTCCGCTCCTCCACCGCAATCTGCGCTCCTTCTTCAAGACCGCGCAGCGGCAGACTCACGGGACGCCAGGTCGGCGACACCGAAGCGATGAGAATACCGCCTTTGTCCGTCCAGATGTCCGTGGCCGGAATCCCGCCGCCATAGTCGGGATCGTTCATACCCTGGTAGTTTTCCCGCTCAAATCCCGGATTGACATCCACGAGCCAATCGTTCCGCGCCTCCGACGATCCTCCCGCGAAAGCCCACCAATCGTCGGGAGTCAGCTTGGGATTCAGATGCGATGCGTCCACAGTGGTTTCAAAAAGCCGGTTCTTCTCTATCGTCACAATCTGATCCGTCTCGTTGGACAGCACGCGACGAAACAAGACGCCTTTCTGGTGCTCGGGTGCCGGCGCCAGACGCAGTTCCACCTTGAGCCCCTCGAGGCCGTCCGCCGTTCCACCGATGACCCATTCACCCGTACGATTGTCCCGGTTCAGAGAGCTGAAATCATAGGTCCATCCATGAACAGAGCCATCTACCGTGGCTTCGGGAGGAAGCGATTCGGTCAACAGGGTGCGCGCTCCATCCGGATCCACGCGGAAGAGGGCCATCGCACCATCAGGGGCGACACGCACCATCGTCCCACCATAACCGTACTCGATCCCTTCTTCCGTCACCACCGGTGCGCGGTCGCCGCCGCAGCCGGCTATGATAATCGCTACAATCCCTAAGACCGCGATCAGTCGCGAAATGCGAAATTTCATCCTTTCACCCTCCCCACCGCGATTGCGCGGGAACCAGATGTTGCCGGCGCTTCCGCGAGTTTAGTCAGATAGTCAGGTTCATAAACCGCTACCATATCCTCCGAATCAAGAGCGATGTACAGCAGATCGCCCTCCGGTGTGAATGCAATGTCCCGCGGCCGAGACGAGAGCGTTTTGTACTGAATCAGTGAACGGCTCGGGAGATCAATCTGGAAGAGAATTCCTTCGAGACTCCACATATAGGCCGTACCCTCGCGCGCAACCATGCCACGGGAGCGGTCTCCGGAAACAGTCGTATCGCCATCGGCAATTTCGGTGAGGAAAACGCTGAAGGTTTCCTCGTAGGTCCCGCTCAACAGGTCGATAACATGGATTTTCGAGGACAGGTCTTCCTGAACAAACGCCTCGTCACCGTACACTGCGAGTCCCGATGCGGCGCGGTCCATCGTCGTGTCCGCCGAAAAATCAATCGTCGACGATTCGGTAAGAACCCCGCCGCTGCCGATATCCAGAACCTTCAGGATTTCAGGCGCACCGCTCGCGGCGGACGCGACTACCAATCGACTCCCCTGCTCATCCACCTGCAAAATACCTGGATCGAACCCATCGTCGAAGGAAAGAGTGCTGGACTCCGTGGCTGAGCTAAGGGTGATCGTCGATATCGTATTTGAAGACGTGTTTACGACAAACGCGTACCCGCCGGTGGTCGCCATGAATTCGGGCCCAACACCCACTGACACGTTCGTTTGGCTCGAGAGGGTACGGTCAAAGACGCTGACATAACCATTTGTCACCTTATTGGAAACAACCACGTACTGCCCATCATCGCTGATCACGACATCCCGGGGTGATTCGAGACCCGAAATCCGGCTGACTGCCGTATCCGGGGTGTCGAAGTCCAGCAGTTCCCCGGTGATTTGTTCTACGACATAGGTTTTGTACCACCCTCCCTCGGCATAATCGCCCGTAGTGAAAAACCAGGTGGAATCACCATACTCGGGGTCAATGGAGAGGGAGTTGCCGTGCAGATCCTTGATGCTGCCGGTTACGTGCACCGAGTAGAGTGCCGAAGCGTGATAGTTCTCGGCCGGTGTGAAGGTCAGGTAATGTTCATAGGTGTAGGTGTACACCGGCTCGCCGTTCACCGTATCCGACACCGTGGAATCGATGATCGACGATCCAGTGTTCTTGAAAGTCCCTACCGCATACTGATCCAAGAAGGAAATAGCGAGAGCGCCGTTCGCCGTTGCGGCATCGACCGGTTCACTGAACGCAAAGACAACGTTGCTGTTCAGCGGCACCTCAATTTCTCCTGATGCCGGCTGTATCACACCTAAAAAATCCGGCCGTTGAATTTCCACAGGTCCTACGGGACTTCTATCGGGCAAGGGGTTGCATCCGGCGATCACCACCAGCGCCAACACTATCATCACTGCACCGCGCGTCCGCATGGTCAGCCTCCATCAGGTGCCGGTCAAGGCTCACAACGAGCCTTTAAACAAGGGCCAGGAACGGTTGCGCGCCTTTCCGTGCGCCCCGCAGATCGCGTCCACCCTCCCACTCGTCCCCGCACCTGCAATCAGCCGCAGGCGCGGGGGAGTGGAAGCTTCATAAGGAGTAACGCGTTGGATACTACTTTACATACACCATACGTGCGACGGCGCGACCGTACTCACCGCCGACTTTCACGAAATAGACACCTGACGAAACAGCATGACCGGAGAGGTCCTGGCCATTCCAGATTGTGCGGTGAGTTCCCGCCGGCAGGACGCCATTCTGCAGCGTGGCAATGATCCGGCCCATCACATCGTACACGGCCACCTCCACATGACCCGTTGCGGGCACCTGGTAGGTGATGCGCGTTGTGCTGTTGAACGGATTCGGGAAGGTATTGACGATGGTGTAACCCTTCGGCAACTGCCCCGCAATCGGTTCATGACCCACAGAACCGGCGTTCGGGTCGGCAATCCGGTAGGTCACCGATGCACCGTCAACGCGGCTATAAGTCAGCTGGTATGCCGGACCACCCGTATTGTTCCAGTCGTTCGGGATGAAGTCTTCGCTTCCCCAGACATAGTCGTTCAGGGAGCTGACAACGACGCCGAAAACATTGCCGACGTTAAGAATGTCCCACGGGATAGCGAACTCAAGTGCGTTGTCATCACCGTTTACCGCAACCATCGCGTTGCCGACGTTCTGGAAGTTGTCACCCCACTCCGCGGCGGCAGGGCTCTGGGCACTGACGTAATTGTACACCGTTGCGGTATCCGCCGGGGCTGTTGAGTTCGTCGCCTCGTAGAGTTCGGTGATGAAGTTGACGCTGAACGGCCACCATCCCCAGGTCAAGCCCGTGGTATCCCCGAGGCTCGCATCGAAGTACATCTCGAGCACCGGCGGGTTCGTGTAGTTGAGGTACGCATCGGTGAACGTGGCAGCGGGATCGATCGCCAGGTAGCCGTAGAAATAGGTGGAGTCGCTGGCCAATTTCATCGCGTACAGATCCGCCTCGGGTCCCGAGGGGCTGTCGCCCGTCGTCTCCGCGATCAATCCAGTCGTTGCGAGAGGAATCGCATCCCAGTCGAGCATATCGCCGTCAATGGAGATGTCATCCATGCGCCAGTCGCCACCACCGACGACAACGTCCATCGTCTCGTTGGCACCCGGAATGTAGGCGAGCGCATAATAAGGTGTGCCGTCTTCAGCGGCACCGTTCGGGAAGTATTCCTCGTTGTCCCAGATCTCGTCACCGACGTAATAGCACATCGGGAAGAGCCAGCCGCCGTACGGCGTGTTGGCGATCGCACTCCGGGGCACCGCGATTTCCAGCTTGTTGTCGGTCACCGCGATATCCGCAACAGCCACGGAGTCATAGAGTTCCTCCGAGCCGTCAAAATCGGAAGCGTAGCGGTACACCGTAACCTGCGAGGCAGCCACAGTCGGGTCAATCGCAGGTCCCATGTCGATCCGGTAATCCGGGGCAAACGTCCAGAAGCCGCCCCAGCCGAGTCCCACCGTGTCACGGAGGTCGGTGCCGAACCAGAGCTCGTAGACTGCTGCATTGGTGTAATTAAGGAATCCGTCCTCGTATGTAGCAGACGGATCGATGTCGATCCGCACGTACACGAACGAGGTGTCATGAGTGATGTAGAAATCCTGGATGTCGAATTCCGGACCGGTGGGCATATCCCCCAGCTCCTCGGCCACGTTGCCGACGTCCGCTGCGGCTATCCCATCCCAGTCGAGAAAATCGCCATCGATGGTGATGGGATTCGCCCAGGCGGCCCCTGTGGCGAGCATCGCCATCAATAAAAAACCGATAACCTTACGCATGCCTCTCCTCCATCGTTATGTCCCATCATCGGGTTTCTGTTGCATCTTCAAAGCAATGAAAAACCCGCTCCTCAGATCGATGTCCGAATCGCGGGTTGAAATGTCATCTACGGGTCCTGACGGAGACTCTCGCGCCACCCGAGTAGTCAGGAACGGCACCAAAACAGCCAGTAATCAAGGGAGAACTGAAAACACGCTTTCCGGCGACCAGCGTTTCAGGATGAGGCTTCCCACCCGTCATCTGTTAATCCCCTCCCCGATTCACACGTCGACGGAGTCCATCGGAGAAATCCCGTTTCCAGACAGGAACCTAATAACGATTCTTAAAAAAGACAACCATCTTTTTATCGTTTAAAAAGAAATTGCGCGATTTTTTAAACCAATTGCTCGGAGAGCCCGATGAGCACGAAAATGTTAGTGGCGTTTTGCCTGAAGCTCACATTTTATTTCCTATAATAACAGTGAGATATTAATAAAATATACGGCTCTTCCAGCAGAGAAGATCGGCACAAACTTTTTAAAGCGTTTACAATAAGCTGACTGGGTTTTCAGCGTTTCTACTCGGCACGCTCCTTCCCTCTTGCAATCGACCCCTCCCGCTCCCCAGATTCTTACGATTAGCGCGGACGATAGGCCCGCTAACGGTCATCCACGAGGCAATTCTCACATGGCACGAACGGTTGGCAAGGTGTTCCTGTTGATCCCCCTTATCCTGGCATTCACCGGATTTCAAGCAGCGATTGCGGCCTGTGATTCAACCACAGTGACCTTCACCGAAGACACAACAATCTTCGCCAATCCAGAACGTGGCTTCTCCACCCAGCGGGCCACTGGAATCGGTTCAAACCTCCCGGTGAGCCTTCGCGAGAATTATGCCATTACGGTGATACAGCGTATTGTCGTGCTGGGGACCTTCAGGGACACGTTGATTGACGAATCGACGTTGAATCGCGTGCGGGAGGATTTGGAAAACGCCCGGATCGGCGGCGGCAAAGTCGTTTTGCGATTCTCTTACACCGAACAGCAGAATGGCGAGGACGCTCCGCTCAGCCGCGTCCTGCAGCACATCGGCCAGTTGGAACCGATTCTCCAGGAAAATTCGGATGTGATAGCCTATGTAGAAGCGGGATTCATCGGTGCCTGGGGGGAGTGGTACTACTCGACAAACCACTTGAACAACACCGATGACAGGCGGACGGTTCTTTTCGCCCTGCTTGACGCACTCCCTGCGAACCGCTGCGTCGTGGTCCGCACTCCCGGATACAAGCGGGCGATATTCAACAACAACGACCCCTTGACCGCGGATTCGGCCTTCAGCGGCAGCTTCCGTGCGCGCACCGGTGCGCACAACGACTGTTTCCTTCGCGATGGCACGGATTCGGGAACCTACGGCACACAAGGATTCACCGTCGCCCAGGACAGGGCGTACCTGCACCAGGACAATCAGTTCGTTCCGCAAGGCGGAGAGACCTGCGGCACGAGTTCCTACACCGGGTGTGCAAACGCGCTCAGCGATATGGCCTACATCCATTGGTCGCTGTTGAACAAGGATTATCACCCTACCGTGCTGAGTGGTTGGGAATCCAACGGCTGCATGGATGAAATCAAGAGGAGACTCGGCTACCGTTTCCGTCTGCTCGACGCCATGCTCCCGGACAGCAGCGCGCCCGGGGGAACCTTCGGGCTCCATTTTCGCGTCGAGAACCAGGGATTTGCGAATCCCTACAACCCGCGCAACCTCGAAGTGATTCTGCGCAACACGGCCACTGGGAAGCGATATGGCCTGCTGACACACGAGGATCCTCGCTTCTGGGCGAGCGGCGACACGACGGCGGTTGCCGTCGAGGGCGGATTGCCATCAGACATGCCACCGGGGGCCTACGAAGTTTTTCTCTCGCTCCCGGACCCCGAACCTCGCTTGCATGATCGTTGGGAGTACGCCATCCGCCTGGCCAATGCAGGCGTGTGGGAAGACACCACGGGGTACAACAGGCTGCAGGATACGCTGGTCGTCACGCCTGGCGCGTGCACAACACCCTATACGGGGAGCGATTGGTTCTCTGTCGTGGTGCCCTCCAACAGCGCGTCCCTTCCGCGACCGGCGCTTCCCTCGAGAACCGAGATCAGCAACATCTATCCGAATCCGTTCAATCCAATGACGGAGATTAAGTTCACGCTGGACAAACGGGCGCCGGTTCTGCTCGAAGTGTACAATCTGCTCGGCGAAAAAGTGGCGACCCTTCTCGACCGTGCGCTCAGCCCCGGGGAGTATTCCGCGACCTGGATCGCCCGCGGTTACGCCACCGGCACCTACATCGTCCGATTGCGCGCCGACGGGGCGATGGACACGCGGCGTGTAGTGCTCGTCAAATAGTCTCCACCTGTGTTTTGTTGATTTGGCGGAGCAAACCGGCCGCATCGCACCTACGGATCGATGCGGCTTTTCACTTACGCCAAGCCGCCGTGACAGAGACTCCCCTGAAATGAACACAACCACTCCACTGAGCCCGAGAGAAGCACATTCCTTTGCAGTACCTTTCCCAAAACGCTTCCGGCTACCGAGAGATCCGACGCGGAGACAGCGATGCCTACCTCCTCTACATCGAGTCCGTTGCAGCGCATCCAAGACCTGCTACCGGACATCGAGCGCGACGTCGTTGTCGACCGTATTCCATTCACAGCCACGTTCGCTTGGTCCGAAGATGAAGTCCCCTTTGGAGAGCACCGCTCTCTCGACTACCACCCCATCCACGAAGGCGACCGTTGGCTGAAGCCGGGCGCTCGGGTGTGGTTTCATTTGTCGGGCACAGTTCCCGGGAAATGGGCCGGCAGAACAGTAGCCGCCAAACTCGACGTCGGCGGCGAGGGTCTCGTCCTGGACAGCCGCGGACATCCGCTGCAGGGGATTACCGACAGATCTGTCTTCGACACATCTTTCTTCCGCGACACGGTCCGCCTTTATGTCGACTGTGACGGCGGGGAGAAAGTCGAACTATGGATCGAAGCGGGTGCATCGGGTTTCTTCGGGGAAACCTTCGAGCCCAATCCTCCACCGGGCACGACGCCTGCGCGTAACTCTCGGCTCGGGATAGCGCACTCTCTGCAACTGGTCTGTATCGACCGAGATGCTGATGGACTTCTCCAGGATTTTCGCGTGCTTCTTGGATTAGCGCGAGGGCTTCCTCCAGAAAGCGCGCAACGAGCGCGGCTGCTGTCCGCGTTAAACGACGCTGCGGATATTTACGCGGGAGAGCGAAGCCATATCCTGCAGGCGCGAGAACGGCTTGCACCGGAGTTAAAACGCCCTGCCGACTCGGCGGCGGCCACGGCAATCGCTATCGGCCACGCGCACCTGGACACCGCGTGGCTCTGGACGTACGCTGAAACGCGGCGCAAAGTCCACCGCACATTTGTCACCCAGATGCGGCTACTTGCCGAGTATCCCGAGTACGTTTTCGGCGCCTCGCAACCACAGCAGTACGCCTGGCTGATCGATCGGGATCCAGCGTTGTTCGAACAAATCAAAGAAGCGGTTCGCGACGGCCGCTGGGAAATGCTCGGAGCGACGTGGGTCGAGACCGACTGCAACCTGCCAAGCGGCGAATCGCTCGTACGTCAACTGCTGCATGGAAAAAACTTCATGCGCGACGTCTTCGGCGTAGACGTCCGCGTGCTGTGGCTTCCGGACTGTTTCGGCTTTCCGGCATCCCTTCCGCAAATCATGCTTCGGGCCGGGGTAGACACCTTTCTGACGCAGAAACTCTCCTGGAACCAGGTGAACCGGTTTCCGTACTCGTCCTTCCGCTGGAGTGGGATCGACGGCAGCACGGTGCTCGCTCATTTCCCACCGGAGGAGAACTACTGCAGCACATTCGACTCCGACGGCATGATCAAGGCGGAGAACAGCTACAAGGAAAAGAACATTCTGGGGGAGTTCATTGTTCCCTTCGGAGCAGGAGATGGGGGTGGCGGCCCGCGGGAAGACTATCTCGAACGCGCCTTGCGCCTGCAGAACCTCGAAGGATCACCGCGGGTTCAGTTCGGCAGGGTAGACGCGTTCTTTGAACGGCTCAATCAACACGCCCAGGAACTACCACTGTGGGGAGGCGAACTGTACCTGGAGGCGCACCGAGGCACCCTGACCTCCCAGGCCCGGATCAAGCAATACAACCGCAGGCTCGAGTTCCTGCTGGCCGAAGTCGAAAACCTCTGGTCGCTTCTCCCGCTCGCCTCCTACCCACGGGACAAGCTCGACAACATGTGGAAGCGGCTGCTCCTGAACCAATTCCACGATGTGCTTCCCGGTTCGAGCATCGGGGCTGTCTACGAAGACGTGCTTGATGATTACAGAAAGCTGCAGGATGAGGCGGAATCCTTGATCGGTCAGGCGGCGAAATACTATATGCAACCCGACGAGCAAGCGTTCACCTTTTTCAACCCGAATCCCTTCGAATTCACGGGGCTCGTTCCACTCCCGGACGATATCCACGGATTGTCGACCGAATTGGAAGCCCGGGAACCGGTTACCATCGAGGACACGGCCGAGGGAACTGTCGCCGAAATTGCCATTCCCGCTCATAGTTTTGTGACGGTCAGAAAGACCGGCCCTCGGGAGACGGCCACCGGTCGGAGTCCGGCGCCCGCGAATCCCCTTATCCTCGAAAATGAGTTTGCACGTTTTGAATTCGACAAGAAAGGGCGGCTGCTCAACGGAGAGGATTATCGTCACAGGGGGGCTTTTCTGGCTGACGGCTCCTGCGCCAACACTCTGACCCTGTACGACGACCTTCCGCACGAATGGGACGCCTGGGAAATCGACCCCTCTTACAGGGAGGCGATCATCGAACGGCTGGCGGCCCACCGTTGGGAGCGAACACACACAGGCCGTCTGCGAAACACTCTTCGCTTTCATTACGCCTTTGGGAATTCAACCTTCGTCCAGAGCGTGACTCTGGACAGCACCAGGCCGCTGCTGGTGTTCGACACGGAGGTGGAGTGGCACGAGGATCATCGCATGCTTCGCGCCGCGTTTCCGACAAACGTTCAAACTGACAGGGCGGCTTGCGACATCCAATTCGGATTTCTGTATCGGTCCACGGTGCCATCGACGACGTGGGAACAGGCTAAGTTCGAAGTGGCAGCGCACAAGTATGTCGATTTGTCCGACGGGCAGCGCGGTGTCGCGCTGATCAATGACGGGCGCTACGGCCACAGCATCCACGGAAATACGCTCGACCTGAACCTGCTCCGCTCCCCGCGCTATCCCGACCCCGGCTGCGACCGCGGCAGTCACCATTTCAGATACGCCATCTACACACACGCCGGCTCTGTGGAAGACTCGGACCTGGTAGCGGTTGCAACCGTTTTCAACAATCCACCCCGGCTGTTCGCGGGACTTCGGCTGAACCAAGCGTCGACCCCGGTCTGGCTTGAAAGCTCGGGAATTGCGCTGGAAACGATGAAAGCGGCCGAGAAAGAGGATTGCCGTATCTTGCGAATGGTGGAGTATCGTGGCAAGAAGAGTGTTGGCCGGTTGCGTACGGACCGTCCAGCGCGCATCGCTTTCACAAACCTGATGGAGTGGGAGACCGGCGAGATCCAGGAAGTCGGCGATGGATTTGACCTGGAGCTGAAGCCATTTGAGATTCGAACCTGCAAACTCTGGATGGATGACAATGATGCATGAATTCGGCTATAAAAGAGGCTGGCTGTCCCGGGCGGAATCTTGGTTTTTAGCCTTGGTGCCGATTCTGATACTCGCTTCGGGTTGTACTCGAAAAGAGGTTCAACAAGTTCGGATCGATCATCATGATTGGGTAGCGACAGTAGGCACAGACACGATCGACGTCACGGAATTCAAGCAGCGGTTCCAAACGAGCGCCGTCGTGGGCGAGGGAATAGGCGCCCGCGTCGATTTCCTGAAAGCGCTTGTCCTCGAACGCATGCTGCGGCAATACGCTCTCGAAAACCGCCTCGACACCACCCGTTACACGAAAAGGTTGCTGGCTGAGATGGACGATGAGGCGCTGGTGGAAGCCTACCTCGCCCGAGAAGTCGACCAAAGAGTTCACGTTGACGAAGCGAATATGCGGCGGGATTTTCTGCGTATCATCCGGACCCTGACGCTTGACGCCTGGGCCTTTACGGACTCGATGGACGCCGTGGACGCTCTGCACCGTATTACGCAGGGAATCGAGTTCGACAAAATCAGCACGCCGGACAAACGGAACGGATCGCGGGTCTATCTCGAGAACCAGGAGTTGCGATACGGCCAGGCGGACCCCGAATTCGAGGACGCGGCCTACTCACTGAAACTCGGCGATATCAGTGAACCGTTTTTCAGCGACGGACGCTGGTGGCTGCTGAAACTGATGCGCTTTAAACAGGAGAGGATTCCGAGCGAAGCTGCCTTCGCTTCCTATGCCCCCTCCCTGCGAAGCACCCTGCTGCGCCGTCACCGCGGACCGGAGCAGAAGAAGTTGATTGAAGAACTAATGCATGGCAAACAGATGCGGTTGGATCGCGACAGTTTTCGCTGGCTTGTGGACCGACTAGGGAGCCGACTTCCCAAGAATGAAAACACGATTGGCACTCCGCCCAAGCTGCTGACACTCCCCGATCCTTCGATGGAACTGCCCACCGGGAACATCGCCGACAGTAGCATCCTTGACAGGCCACTGTTGACGATCACCGGACCGGGAGGGTGGAAATGGACGACGCGCGAGGTTGTGGAACGGCTGGCGACGCTACCGATACCGATCGTTCAGCGTCCCGGGCGTTCCGCAGAAAAAAGCATCGGAGACGCTCTGGTCTGGATGTCCGAATTTGAAACCCTGGCGCGTACCGCTCGAAAGGCAGGACTGGAAAAGGACACAACGGTCGTTCGGAACCGGGAAATGTGGCGCGAAAACGCTCTCTCCGTGCAGGGCTGGTTTGCGCTTGAAAAAAGCGAGTGGAACCCCACGTCAAAGAAAGACACCATCGCGACGGACTCAACGCGGCTGAACTGGTTTATCCTTCAGACGGAAAAAACTCCCGTCCGTTTCAACCTGCGTCGGCTTCAGGAACTTTCACTCAATTCGACTCCCGCGATTGTCCGCAAGACCCATTTTCCAAACCGACTGGCGACACCATATCCTGTCGCGTACGAAATTGCGCTAAAGTGGGATCCACGGTAGATCGTAAAGTCCCAGCGTGACAATCGAGAACGGACTCCGGGGTCACCCCTCCCCGGCGTGAATCCACCTCACCGACGGTTTGCGGGCCGCCAGAGGTGTTCCAGTGCGGCAGTCAACCGCCTGCAACCTTATCGTCTCGCCCGGAAAAAGATCCAGGGAATTGTCCGTGAACATTAGATCAGGATTCTCTTCGTCCTCCACCCACACCCCGAACGCATACCGCTCCGAACGCACCACGACTTCACTACCTCCCTGCGGTTCGACGGAAACCAGCCCTCCGGGCAACCTCAGATCTTTGAACGGACTGGGCAAAAGAATCGACCGAAGCGTCCTGCCTCCGTCCGAAACTTCGGCGACCAACATCCTTGAAGGCAAATCCGCCAGCCACTCCGCTTTTGGCAACTCTGCGACCGTCGTGGCTGAAACCCCCTCCGCCGAAACCTTGATCTTTTCCTGCCGCACCACTCCCGACGACAGATCATGCACGGCTACAAGCAATGCGGCCTTCCACGCCTCCTGCGAATCATTCAACAGCATCACACGAACGACTTCGCCCTCCGGAATCAGCACGAGGGAACGCCTCCGGTAGGCCCTAACTACCCGATACCATGAGGCCT
>Ga0315555_1002773_pt1 | contig 12232 bp, 8 predicted proteins | sample SalMarSW160380MG_FD_202113 | JGI IMG/M metagenome (GOLD analysis project Ga0315555, IMG submission 202113) | Salt marsh sediment microbial communities from the Plum Island Ecosystem LTER, Massachusetts, United States - Salt Marsh Sediment SW1603-80 ...
TTTTTTTTATTGATATTAATCGTGATCTCTTTGGTGGTGTATGGGGACTTGGGATTATCGAGGGTGAATCTCATATCAAGACGATGACTGTCCATCCAATCGGTCCATTACAAAATTCGATTACTGCAATGGCTCGATCTGATGACACTATCTGGTTAGGAAACCTATCTAAAAGAAAGGATGATGATTTTAACCGCAGTGGAATTTCTGTATTTAATCCTTACGATGCAACTTGGTCTTACTTTGAAAGCGGGATTATTCCCGAAATCTCTTCGGAAAAGGTATATGATATGGCTGCACTCAATGATCGGGTCTGGATTGGAACCGAACAAGGATTATTGGTCTTTGACACTCTGAAAAACCGCTGGCATCGTTATTCAATGTCAAAAGGTTTACAGGATGAAATCATTTGGACTATTGCTCTGGAAGACTCACTGGCTTGGATTGGAACTCCCTTGGGATTAAATAAAATTACCTTACTAGATTTGGATATTAAAAGAGTTTATCTAACTAATAAACGTCAGAAAATGAAGATTTATAAAATAATTGTAGCTAATGATTTAGTCTGGATCGGTACCGATAACGGCCTTTATTCTGTTGACAAATTAACCCATAATGTTGAACATTATGATATGTTTGGAGAAGCGACAAACATTGACCGACAGATAGCGGCTGATTACATCGCCATGGCTGCCAATGATTCTATTGCCCTTTTTTATCGCCCGGATGGTTTTCTGGAATATTCATCTGATCGAAAAATTATGAAAACTGCACCATTGTTTTTTAATCCCTTTGAAACGGCGGTATATGACATGTCAATGAGTGACGACTATTTATGGATTGGTACTTCTAAGGGTGTTTTTTTATACCGTTTGAAGGACTACTATACCGAACAATATTCCAGGATAGATGGATTAGCGGGCAATAATGTTTACAAAATCCTGATTGACGGCGATCAGGTTTGGTTTGCCACCGATCAAGGATTAACTAAGTATCAATGGAGGAAGTATGCATTTTAGGAATTTAATAAAAGCAGTTTTTATTATTTTATTATTGGCTTTTAACATCTTTGCCAAAGAAGAAGAAAAACCTGCGAAATATAATGAGAGTTCAGATACACCATTTTTCTATTATGAAGCCAGTGCATTCCCGCTTGAAACCAAAGACTCAGTCAGAATTGAAATTACGATCAAGGTACCCTTCGATGCTATCCAATTTATCAAAAAAGATAAGTTATTCGTTGCTCAATATGAAATCTCTGTCACATTACTAGATGAAAGTGATGCCAAGGTTGCCTCTCGGATTTGGACTCAGGAATTGTCGACTAAATCTTTTGATGAGACAAATTCTCAAGATTTATTTGATGTAAATAAAGTGACCTATAACGTTAAACCGAGTAAACTAATGTTAGTTATTGGTGTGCTTGATCTTGATACAAAAAAAAGTACATACCGAAAAAAGAAAATTGACTCCAGCGAATTTTACACTGAACCGATTACTTTAAGTAATATCAATATTATCGAAAAAGAATTTCAAAATGAAAATGGTACTCTTGATGAAGTTGCCTCGGTAGAAGGTACGGTTTCGGATTCAAAGCCCCATTTTAATGTAGTGTTTGATGTTTTGTCCGATGGTGGTCAAGGAGTAATTAAATATTCAGTTGCCAATATGGAGAAAAAAGTACTTTTTACGGAGACAGTAAAAGATACTTTTTGTAACGGAATTACCAAAAAAAGGCTGACCATTGATCGAAGTCAACTCGGGTTTGCCAAATATCAGTTGAGAATTACAGTTAAAATTGGTCGTGATGAAGCCAGTGAGCAACGTGTTTTCCAGCTGCGGTGGGTTGGGATGTCAAAACTAATTGAAGATCTGGATCAAGCAGTCGAACAGATGCGTTATATTGCTAATCCCGGCGTCATAAAAGATATTAAAAATTCAAAAGATGCCGAAAAAAAGGAAAAATTCTTAAAATTCTGGAAAGAGAAAGATCCATCGCCAAATACCGATACAAATGAACTTATGAATGAATATTATAAACGAGTTCAATATGCCAACGAGCATTTTACCGGTTTTTTGGAAGGGTGGAAGACCGATATGGGTATGATTTTTATTCTGTTTGGTCCACCTAATGATATCGAAAGGCATCCTTTTGAAATTCAATCCAAGCCCTATGAAATCTGGTACTATTATGAGATCAACCGAACATTTGTTTTCATAGATGAAAGCGGCTTTGGAGATTATCGCCTGATAACACCGTATTACGAATATATTAATCAAAGCTTCTAAAAATGCCAGAAATGAAAACAATCCGGATTGCAGTTATTGAAGGTGATGGGATCGGTCCTGAATTAATTGCTCAGGTTGAAAAAATTATTTCTGCTTTAAACATACGCTCCAACTCAAAAATAGAACTGACGAAATTTCCTTACGGAGCTGACTACTATCTAAAGACGAAAATTACACTGCCGGATGAATTTGTTGATCAAATTTCCAAAAATTTTGATGCGATTCTGCTCGGACCTTTAGGCGATCCGCGAATCCCCGATATGAAACATGCCAAGGAGATAATCTTTACTCTTCGAAATCGCCTGAATTTAATCTTAAACATACATCCGGTAAAATTATACCGTAGTTGGCTGTCCACAATCAAAGATATCGAAATGAAATCAATCGATATCCTCATCATAAAAGAAAATCTAGAGAGTCTGTTGGGTGTTGCTGAAAACAATCTCAATATCGGTAAAGAAACTGAAATGGTCATTCAGACCAATATTTATTCGCGTAGAAATTCCCAACAGTTCATCAAAACAGCTCTCGAATTCGTTAAAAAGAAGGGACGTGATAAAATCTGGTTTAGTGACAGAAGTGCAATATTACCTCAAAGTCATCTATTTTGGAGATCATTGATTAAAAATGTTATTGCCGATTATCCAGATATGCAAATCAGCTATGTAGTTTTTAATTCGCTGATTAAGGATATCCTCGAAGATCCCGACGAGTTTGGAGTAGTTCTCCTACCTGGTAATATTGGTGATATTTTATCTGTCTTAGCTACGGCGATTACCGGCGGTTATGGGTTGGCATATTCAATTGAAATCAATCCAGACATTATTGGAGTATATCGAATTATGCAAAGCGCCTCAACCAAATATGCCGGGCATAACACTGCCAATCCCTTATGTGCCGTGTTGGCTTTAAAAAATATATTAGAAGATTTAAAATTAAATATGGAAGCTGATCTTTTAGATAGGGCAGTCCAAAATAATTTTGATAATCATTGGATTACAATGGACCTTGGGGGCATTCTCGGCACTGAGGAAGTCTGTGATTATCTCTGTAATTTTATTTCCAAAGAGTCAATTTGAAAATTATTTTAAAGGGGAAATAATTTATGGCAAAATTTAGAATAAGTGGTGGCACACCGTTAAATGGCGAGATAATCGTTGCTGGTAATAAAAATGCTGCCTTACCAATTTTGGCGGCAACAATTTTGAGCGATGAAGAATGCCTGATTGAAAATGTCCCCGAAATTAAAGATGTTCATTCAATGATGGCCCTTCTTGAAAATCTGGGTAAAAAAGTCGAAAAGATTAATCATAATCATTATCGTATTACCGGGACAATTACTCACTCGCACCCGAATGATGAGTTGACGAGTAGTCTGCGGGCTTCAATTCTGCTGATGTCAGGGCTGCTGGCTCGGACTGGTGAGGTTACCATTATACCTCCGGGTGGTTGTACTATCGGACGTCGCAAAGTTGATAGTCATTTAGATGTTTTAGAATATTTTGGATGTAATAAAAATGTGGTTGAAAAATATTATCAGATTCAGCTGGCTAAAAGCCATCCGGCGGATATTTTTCTAAGAGAAGCATCGGTTACGGCAACCGAAAATGCGTTGCTATTGGGAGCAACGATTCCTGGCGCAAGTACGATTAATAATGCTGCCTGTGAACCGCATGTCACTGATTTGGCTGTCGTATTGGAAAAAATGGGAGCTAAAATTGAAGGAAAAGGAACAAACCGATTATCGGTGACCGGATTAAAAGTACTGCATGGTTTTTCTCATCGAATCATGCCTGATTACATTGAAGCAGGGACATTTGCCATTGTCGCAGCCTGTACGAAAGGGACACTGACAATTCATGATGCGGAGCGCCAGAATTTAATAATGACCGCGTATCATCTTGAAAATTTGAATGTCAAATTAAATTTTATTGCTGATAATATACTTACGATTGAACCTTCTCCACTAATATCCAAAGTAAAAAAAATTCAGACCGGTCTTTGGCCCGGATTTCCGACAGATTTGATGAGCCCAATGATTATACTGGCAACTCAAGCGCAGGGAACTACATTATGTCACGACTGGATGTATGAGTCGCGCATGTTTTTCGTTGATAAATTAATCATGATGGGAGCCGAGATTACTCAATGTGATCCCCATCGGGTTTTGATTACCGGACCAACCCGCTTGCGGGCTCAGGAATTAAGCAGTCCGGATATCCGAGCCGGAATTGCACTTGTGATAGCTGCCATAACCGCCCGTGGAACCAGTATCATTGATCGGATTGAATTGATTGATCGAGGTTATGAAAATATTGAGCAACGACTAAATAATGTCGGGGCTCATATTCAGCGGCTGGAATAAGTTCGATAGAATTGAATCAGCGTCAAGTCGCTCCGGCGGTATGACTCCTCCAAAGGAGTTCTCCGCAAAGCGGAGTCCTTTGTGACCTACGGAAGAACCTACAACCTAGTGGTTAATCCGGCAACCGCCGGACTCTGCCAATTGAGCATTGGAATAGAAAACATATACATAAAACATGATTTTAAGCGATTCTCTAAACTTTTTTGCTCCGGCGGTAGGACTCGAACCTACAACCTAGTGGTTAACAGCCACCCGCTCTGCCAATTGAGCCACGCCGGAATAACTTTTTTAGTCTAAAAAAAGCGTGCTAATTTAAATTAAAAATCAGGTATAGTCAATTAGCCATTGGATAAATTTTTTTCAAAATATTCTTTAAGGGTTTCCCAGGTTTCATGTAATTCCTGGCTAATAACTTTGGAATTCCCCAAAACGGGCATAAAATTCGTATCACCTTGCCAACGTGGAACAATATGAATGTGCAGGTGATCCTTGATCCCGGCGCCGGCCACCGAGCCAAGATTTATCCCTATATTGAAACCTTCGGCATTGAGTTTTTCCCTTAAAGCTTTAGTTGAATGATCAATAAGGTCGAACATTTCGATTTTTGTCTGATTATCGAGGCTGTCAAAGTTACTTGTATGCAGATAGGGCGCGATCATTAAGTGACCATTATTATATGGATAATAATTCATGATGATGAAGCAGGTTTTGCCGCGGTGTAAAATAAACCGTTCATGGTCATTCTGCTCTTTAGGGAACTTACAAAATATGCAGCCCTTTTCTTTAGGATTTTTGATATATTCGATTCGCCAGGGTGCCCAAATCCGTTTCATAATAAATCAATGTTCCTCTTCACGTTGGTGTTTATATTCAGCTACAACTTTTTCTTGCTGTTCACGGGGCATTGATTCATAATGTGAAAAACTTTGACGATGCATTCCTTTACCCTGAGTCATTGAGCGGAGAGAGGTGCTGTAGCGATAAAGCTCTGCCAGTGGTACCTTGGCATTTATTTTTTGGAAAGAGCCTTCGGTACCAACGCCCAGAATTTTCCCGCGCCGGACTGAGATATCACCCATCACATCACCCATATATTCATCAGGAATAATAACCGTCAAGTCGTATATAGGCTCTAATAAAATTGGTTCAGCAGACATGAAACATTCTTTAAAAGCTCCCTTACCGGCAATTTGAAAAGCGATATCCTTTGAATCTACCGGGTGCATTTTGCCATCATAGAATACTGCTTTAACATCGGTGACTCGATATCCGGCAAGAATGCCTTCTTCACAGGCTGCTTTAACACCCTTTTCGACGGATGGAACAAATACTCGATCGACGTTTTGCCCAACCAAAGTATTAGTAAACTCAACTCCTGAACCACGTTCTGCCGGTTCAATATACATCCATACTTCGGCAAACTGACCGGCACCGCCAGACTGTTTTTTATGGCGAAATTTAGAGTCACCACGCTTTTTGATTGTCTCCCGATAGGGAATTCGGGGGGACTGCTGGTTCACATCTACATTGAATTTTTGTTTTAGACGCTCTAATAAAATAGCCAGATGAAGTTCACCCTGCCCGGATAGGATTGTTTGCTTCAATTCGGGATCATAATGAAAACTCAAGGTTGGATCCTCATCGGCAAGTGTCTGTAGACCGGAATTGATTTTATCCTCGTCACCCCGGGATTTAGGTTCGACAGCAATTTGGATAACCGGTTCTGGAAAATCAATTTTAGGATATAATATAAGAGACTTCGAATCCGAGAGAGTGTCGGTTGTATGGGTATACTTTAATTTTACTACTGTACCAATATCACCGGCATGGAGATGGGCAACTTCGTGCTTTTCCTTACCGTTAGCCAGATAAATTTGACCGATCCTTTCTGATTTACCTGATTTGACATTAATCAAGTCCAATCCCGATTTCAGAGAGCCTGACATTACTCGAAAGATAGACAATTCGCCGATGTGTTTTTCGCTGACTGTCTTGAAGATAAATAGTGAGGTACTTTCGCTATCGTTAATTTTTTTCTTTACTTCCTGGCCTTTAATCGTACCAATTAAAAAACCCCGGGAATCTGGTGACGGAGCATATTCGACAATTGAATCGAATAGGAGGGAAGTGCCAATATTGTTATGCGCTGAAGCAATAAAGACCGGAAATAGTTTTCGAGCTGCTATCGCCTTCTTTAGTCCGGATTTCATATCCTCATCCGTTAAAGTTCCTTCTTCGAAAAATTTTTCCAGGAGCGAATCATCCGATTCGGCAATGAACTCAATTAGCTGTTCTCGGTATTTACTTACCTTTTGCTGAAGGTTATCAGGAACAGTTTCTTCCGTGGCGTTTCCCTTACCATTTATTGTGAAACGAGCTAATTTAGCGGTCAATAAATTCACTATTCCATCAAATTCAATCCCTTGATTGATAGGAAATTGTACCGGCACAACTTTTTTACCAAATGATTCTTGTAAACCTTTTAAGGTGTTTTCAAAACTGGCGTGTTCTTTATCCAGCATGTTGATAATAAACCAAACTGGCAAATTATCGGCTTCAGCAAAATTGAACACCAGCTCCGTGCCTACCTCGACACCAGCCTGGCCGTTGACTACAATCAATCCCAGATCGGTTACTCTGGTAATAGCTTTTGCCTCACCGATAAAATCGAGATATCCTGGTGTATCAAGGATATTAATTTTATTTTTCCCCCATTCACAAAATAATAATGAAGAAGAAATTGAAAATTTACGGCTGATCTCATCTTCATTATAATCAGAAATGGTTGTGCCATCATCAATTCGTCCCAAACGATTGGTTGCGCCGGCTGTATATAGCAAAGCTTCAGTAAGTGAAGTTTTCCCCGAAGAAGCATGTCCTAAAATTGCTAGATTGCGAATTTCGCTGGTCAGATATTCTTTCAAAACAATCCTCCTTTATTTCCTAATATTTTCAAATAAACTTAGACGTGATTTTCTTACAACTCCGAGGCAATTTTTCTCGAAATTATCAAATAATAAAATCTCATCGGGTATCAAATATTTCGGCAAATTATTTTCACAATAAGTTCGGAAATCATCTAAACTAAAGGTACTATTTTGATCAATCACGATCGCAAGTTTGACCTGATTATGTCTTGGCCGTTCATTTGAATTAAAATTTAAAACAGTATACTCACGAATCCCTGGATAATTTAATACAAAGCTATCGAAAACCTTTGGCATAACCTGATAACCGTCGCGATAGAAGAAGTCACACTGTTTATCTTCAAAAAAAAGGTGACCTTCGGAATCCTGCCGAAAAATGTCACCAGTGTCCAGCCAATCGCTGAGTTGCCGATTATTATTTTGATATTGATCGAAGTAATGATGAAAAGTATTAGCGCCGCGGACTAACAATTTGCCGGATTTTCCATCATTTACTTCATTACTATTTTCATCTAAAATTGATATTTCACAACATGATAATGGTTTACCGACGGAGTAAGGTTCATTGAAGACAGAGTTTAAATTCAGTGCAATCACGGGTGCTTCGGCAATTCCATAAGTTTCCATAACAACAGCATTGTATTTATTAAAAATATTTTCTTTCAAATCTTGAGGAAGAACGTTTCCTGCGGTAACAAAAAAATCCACCTTTTCTAATCCGGGATTATCATTTGCTGCAATGGTTTCGCTGATAAATGCACTATTTCCTAAAAATAAATTAACATTGTGCTTTTCTATAGCAGAATATAAAGAATTCAAAGAATCATCACTGGGAATGATTATGGTTCCTCCCGAAATGATCACCATATTGATAACCAAAGTTATCGTAAAGAAATGAAAGAAGGGAAGACTTGAATAGGCTCTAAATAGATAGTTGTTAGGGAATCGTTCCAAACAGGAATTGGCGGTATCGATTAAGTTGTTATGGGTAAACACAGCTGCCTTGGGATGTTTAAAATCTCCCGAACTAAAAAGTAATAAAGCATTATTTTTTTCGATATTGGAATTGGATATAGGAGTACTATTTTTAACAACCAACAAATTACGCAAATTTTCTGATTGTTTGTCGTCACCATCCAAAATGTAATATTTAATCGCTTTATCAGATAAATTTCGCAGATGATCAATGGCTTCCTGATATTTTCCAGTATAAAATAAAGTACTTACCCGAGTTGTTGTTATCAGTGAAGCAATATCCTGGCTTGATAATGTATGGGGCAATAGTGTCGCAACTGCACCACAGTTCATGATTGCTAAGTAAACGATGACATATTCAGGACAATTATCAAAAAGAATACCGGCAGTTTGTCCCGGTTTTAATCCATCTGATTGAAGTTTTTCCGAAAGGGATTGGATTAATGAATAGGCTTGTGAATAGGTGATAATATGATCCCCATGGATTAAAAAAGGGAAATCCGTTTTTATTTGGGCAAAATTGTTGATGTAATCGGTTAATTGTTTCATAAAACTACCAGTTTCATAATCAAGAAAAAGCAGGTGATTTTAATCATTTTGCTTTCTTATGTCAAGAGAATTAGATTATTGAAAAATTGAAATTATCACAAATAATGTACGTCTCCTATTATGGACAATTCATCAAATAGTGACATTTAATTTTTGAAATAAGATATTGCTTTTATTTGAAATTTAGACTATTTCATTTCAAGCTGGGGAAATTGAATTTTGAACCTTTTTTCCGTCATAAAAAAGATAGTGGGGCGATATTTATTCAGACTAATTAGAGTATTCGTACTAATATCTAATGGGATATTCCATTGGTAGTCATCATTATCAACGCTATTGTAAACTAATAAAATATATTTCCCTTTTTCTAATTGAGCAAAATTCACGGTATCTGATTTCATGATTGAGCCGTGTCTATAAGATAGCTCTTGCAGTTTGGACTCGATAATTCTATTGGCTGGTAAAATTACTGCATCATTTAAATAATTTGTGCCCTGTTCCAAGCGAGCATCGTATTGGAGCCCCAGATTTTTCAACTCTTGATCTAAATCATCCAATTGCTCCTGACATTTCTCCAATGATTTAGTGAAGGGTGACAGGGTTGTATCGACAGTAATTTTAATCCCCTCTTCAAGGAGTTTATTAAGACCACCGGGATAGCTTGCCATAGAATATTGCAGCGGAAGATTTTTACTCAAATCCAAGTATAATTTTTTAAAAATTACTTTTTCCCCCGGATTGACAGGTATTGAACATCTGAATTTATCGATGATTCGGTTATTCAGGCAATCAATCGATAGTATTATTCCATCGATGTTCTCATTGCCTCCATTATGAATTTCAGCCCAGATCTGCCAGTAATCGCCGGTTTTTTGGATTGCGACAGGATTTATCGTTACATTTTTACAGTAAGAAAGTGGTAATTGAACAGCAGTAGTTGAGCAACTCTCTGAAAGACGTAAATATTCATTATAATAGGAATCGAATTGGTGTTTAATTATCCATAAACTGTCTCGCAATGCAGCTGACTTTTTGCGATAGTAATCGTAATTGGCGTCCATGACAGTATTGAGATTTTGAAAATTTTCCTGGTTTAAAAGGTGAAAATTAAGTGGGACGCCGGTTTCCGATAACAATTTTCGTGGAGTTATAACTGATAACGAGATAGTAGATGAACAAGCCGAAAGGACCAAGACCGTCCAGAGTAAGAAGACACTTTTACAGTAATTGGAAATTTTCCACTTCATTGTCTGACGTATTTTCTACCTAAAAATAGAAATCGTTATCATTATAGGCAATCATTTTATTTAAAATATGGCTTCAGTGCCATACTTAATACCATGGCGAAGAATTTAAAGGTAATTTCCTTCGATAAATCCATCTCAAACTCAGACTCAAGGAAATCACACACCAGTGCCGCTTTAACCTTCTCAGAAACATGTAATGGGATAGCAATAGCACCCTGTGTGTTAAGTCTCTCCCAAATTCGGCGAACATCGCGAATGATCGGCGCCCGTTTGGTAGTAAAAATAATTTCGTTATCAATAATCGCTGTAGCTGGGAGACTATTACGATTATAGGGATGATTAAAAAATTCCCGGTCTAAAATATCCTTATCAAAAGTCAGAATACACTCCAGAGTAGATTGGTCATTTGTTATTTTGTAGATACGTGGATATTTAAAATTAAACTGCTGACATAACAAGGTGATAATATTAGTTAAAACTTCATTATAGTCACCGGATACCGTAGTACTCAGTTCCTTCATTCGATTCAATACATTAACGTACTGCTTATATAAATCCATGCTTTCGGGATAATTAAAAGTACATATCATTCCAAAGTATTCATAAAGAATGTGCTGAGGATAGAATCCGACCACTAATTCTTTATAAGTGTCGTCAGAGTAATAGAAATTAGTTCTGATACTGGTAGGCTTTAAAGATTGAATTGCTTCATCGAATTTTGGTTGGATGACTTTGAGGAATCGTGGATCGAAGTGTTTTAAAAAGAAGAGGTCTAAAACATTTTTTTTTCGCAATTTTAGCAATTGTTCACCAGCAAGATTAATATCAATCATTTTATCGTCTTGAGCAACCTCAATAATCCCAATTGTACCCTTTTCAATAATTGCTTTTTTGATATCTTCCGAATAAGAGAAATATTCATGGTGAATATATCCGAAAATGATCTCTCTCAGGATACTTACGATAATCAGTGGAATTCTTAACTTCACTTTGTCGGGCGGCATTTGATCTTTTGGCTCATCAAGAGTCATAACTGCAATAGGACGGGATTGATAATATATTGGCGCATATAATAAATCCATCGGATTCCATTGATTTTGAGAATCAATTGGTATATTGGTCATCTTTCCGCCGGAAACGATTGTCCTGGCTTTCATATCTCTCCAGGGTACATAATAAAATGAACCTATCCGCCAGCGCTCTATTATTGAACTCAATAGCTCTTTTCGTTTTATCGGAGACAGTTTATTCTCTTCAACAATTTTAATCTGATCTTCAGAATAACCCGAATACAGTGTCTTTTTGGTTTCATATTTACTATTTAAAAATGAAAGCGATGCACGTCCCCAACCAATCTTACGAATCGCTTCTAAAAGGACCTGACATTTGTCATTAAGATTATCATAGGTTTTTAACGTGGAGAAACTGTTGGCGAGGGTATCTAGAACTTGAATCTCAGTTAGCATATTCGATTTTATATCCTATCCGAGTAATTTTTCATATTCATTGAACTTCTATTAATATGTACACCTTAATTATTGATTCGCGGTTTAAATCTATTAATTTTCTCGTACCGTTTCAAGACAATCATGCTGATAAATTAATTAAGATTGTCTTATCCTGTATTAGGTTGACAATAAAAGAGGAGATGTAGAAAGTTTTTTACCTTTGATAACTTAACCTTCAGAAGGTTGATAGAATAATTTGAAATTAGAGCCAGATTTGCCGGGAAACCTTCTGAAGGTTTGAATCGTCAGATTAGAGAAACTGACAAAACTTTGAAATACTCCGCCTGACAGACAGAAATTCCCTCGTAGAGGCTCCTGCGGAGCAAGCACCAAATTCCAAGAACTAAAAAATGTCCAAATACCAATGACCGA
>Ga0315555_1002774_pt1 | contig 12231 bp, 13 predicted proteins | sample SalMarSW160380MG_FD_202113 | JGI IMG/M metagenome (GOLD analysis project Ga0315555, IMG submission 202113) | Salt marsh sediment microbial communities from the Plum Island Ecosystem LTER, Massachusetts, United States - Salt Marsh Sediment SW1603-80 ...
AGAGCCAGGCGTCAGTGTGGAAAACAAGGAAAACGACCCGCGGCATGGGCAGGGAGCCAACGCTGCGTTCAATGTGCTTTCATGTGTTGGAAACGAAGCAATCGTTGTCAACGGTGACGCGAAAGGCGCCAAGGGTGTTGTCACCGCCAAGCACGGTGGAATAGAACATGTTCTCGTTGATTTTCAGCCCGAAACGTTAGAAAAACTCATGCTGGGCGACAAGATACTCGTGAAAGCTTTTGGAGTGGGCTTAAAGCTCACGGATTTTCCCGACATAAAAGTGATGAACATGGACCCACGTTTTCTGGAGGCGCTGAATCCAAAACCGAACGGGGAAAAACTGGAGGTTCCTGTGGCGCATATCGTTCCTGCGGCTATAATGGGTTCAGGGTTAGGAGCAAACCAAGTGCACTCAGGAGATTATGACATACAGCTGTTTGATGAAAAAATAATAGAACAGTACGGGCTTGAAGATTTGAGGCTTGGCGATTTGGTGGCTATAATTGACGCGGATCACTCTTTCGGGAGAATTTACCGTCAAGGAGCCATTTCTGTCGGCATAGTAATACACACAAATTGTGTCACAGCAGGCCATGGACCTGGGGTCACAAGCCTGATGACCTCGCCAACAGGTAAAATAATACCAGAAATAGATGTAAAAGCCAACATTGCTTGTCTCTTAAAGTTACGAGCAGATATATAAATCAGTAAATTCACTAATTGCATCGTAAAGAGCAAAAGAGGTCAATGATAATTGCCGTTTAAACGAAAGAGTCGAGGAAGATCGAAAGGAAGTAAAGGAAGCAGCGGCCTTGTACAATGCGCCAGTTGCGGATCAATGGTGCCACGTGACAAGGCAAAAAAGTCTACGCGCCGAGTATCCTTTGTTGAGCCTCAATTAGCCAAAGAGCTTCGGCAGAAAGGCACGTACTTGTCCTCGTGGGTAGACACGAAGTACTATTGCATTTCATGCGCTGTGCATCGCGGCATCGTGAAAGTTAGAGCTGAAAACGAACGCCACACAAGGTATAGAAGAAGACGCTAATTCTCCTTTTTCTTTAAAACCCTGAAAACGTGTATTGCCCTTTGTAGAACTGTAAAGTTTGAGAGCACTGCCAGCAGTATTATTCCGATGTTCAGGGCTGGAAGCCAGAAAATCGCGGTGATGCTCGCAACTGATAGAATTATCATACGCTCAGCTCTTTCGGCTAAGCCTACAGACTCCATCTTTATCCCCGCCGCCTCAGCCCTTGCTCGGCTATAACTTACCAGCAGAGAACCCGCCAAAGCGGTTAATCCCCATAAAGGATCACACAGTCCACCGATTATCACGCCTGCGTATACAGCGGCATCAGCGTACCTATCCAGAAGGGAGTCCAGAAATCCGCCAAACACGCTTTGCTGTTGATAAATTCTGGCTAGTACGCCGTCTAGCGTATCGCAGAATCCCGATGCCAAAAGCAGAATCGTTGCTAAAAGAAGCCACATGGGTTGATTTTGTGCTATCGCATACGCCGCAGCTGAAAAGAAAGCCAACGCCAAACCTATGGCGCTCACCATGTTTGGGGTTAATCCTATCTTGTGCGCTGCTTTCGCTTCTGAAGCCAGCATGTCTTGAACTTTTTTCTTTAGCTTCGTCAGCAATTTTGGTTAGCTCTCGCTGTTTGCTATGTTAACGCTTATTATTTAAGCTGGACTGCAACACGGTTTGCGTTTCAACAATAGGCGCGCGCTTTCCATGTAAGAAGCAGTGCGTAAGCAGAGTTTCTTGAGGAAGCAGTGTTTTTCATTGATGCGAAATCCGCAAAATGCAGGAGCCATAATTGACCTTTAGATTTTGTATAGCCGGCGCCTTGTTCTGTCAGCGGACTTATAAGGAAGATGTCAGATTATGTAGAGGCAGTAACGTTCTGTCGCGGACAGAAACGCATAGACGGCAACGTTACACAAAAGAAACAACAAAAAGGAGTGAATAAAATGACTGCGAACGCAGATGTAATCTTCGTCGGAAACAAACCACCAATGAGCTACGTGCTGGCAATAATCACAAGTCTCTCCCAAAGCAACCTAAATGCAATAACTCTGAAAGCTCGTGGCCAAGCAATAACTACAGCAGTTGACGTGGCTGAAATAACCAGAAACCGATTCGTGAAAGACCTGAAAGTGAGCAAGATAGCCATCGGAACAGTAGAGATGCCGCCAAGAGAAGGAGAGAACAAGTCCAGAATGGTTTCGACGATGGAAATAACGATGAGCAAAAAGGAAACCAAGACAGAGAAGACAGAGTAGAACAAGCAAAGCAGACATTTCAAATTTTCTTCTATTTTTTAATCTTCAACAGACAGCGGTCTTGCTTGGTTCTTTTTGGTGGTTTTTCTCATCGCAAGATTAATAGCTGAATTAATTTCAAAGTAAAGAGTTAGCTCCGTGAGAAAGATGTTAGACATCAAACTTATCCGCGAAAATCCCGAATTCGTAAAGAACAATTTAATGAAAAGAGGAAACCCTGAAAACAGCAAAATGCTGGATGAGCTAGTCGACTTAGACAGGGAATGGCGACGGAACCTAACAAAACTAAACGAGCTACGCCACGAAAGAAAACTGATAACCGCAGAAATTGCCGCGCTAAAAAAAGCTGGAAAAGACGCCGGCGGCAAAGTTGAAAAAGCAAAAACAATCGATTCCGAAATTACAAGCATAGAAAAAGAAGTAGCCAAAGCAGAAGAGAAAACGCGCGATTACCTTATGCGGCTTCCGAATTTGCTACATGAAACCGTGCCAGTCGGGAAAGATGAAAACGAAAACGTACAAATAAGAACATGGGGCGACATCCCCAAATTCAGCTTCCCCGTGAAAAATCACATCGCCCTCGGCCTAAACTTAGACATAATTGACATTGAAAGAGCTGGAAAAGTTACGGGCTCCAGATTCTTCTATCTAAAGAGGGAAGGCGTACTTTTGGATATGGCGTTGCTGAGTTTTGCTTTGGAAGAAATGACTAAGAAAGGCTATTTGCCCGTGGAACCGCCCTACTTGATGAGGCGAGAGCCCTACGAAGGCGTCACAGCCCTAAGCGATTTCGGAGACATGCTGTACAAAGTCGAAAATGAAGACTTGTATTTAATCGCAACTTCGGAGCATCCTATTGCGGCAATGTTCATGAACGAAGTGCTGAAAGAGGAAGACTTACCTCTTAAACTCGCAGGCATAAGTGCATGCTTCAGAAAAGAGGCTGGTGCCCACGGCAAAGACACGCGGGGGATATTTCGAACGCACCAATTTAACAAGATAGAACAGTTTGTTTTCTGCAAGCCTGAAGAGTCGTGGAAACTTCACGAAGAACTCATCCAAAACGCGGAGGAACTCATCCAAAAACTTGGTTTACCTTACCGCGTGGTTAACGTATGCACGGGCGACATTGGAACAGTGGCAGCCAAAAAATACGACATCGAAGTTTGGATGCCTGCTCAAAACGCGTACAGAGAGATTATTTCATGCAGCAACTGCACAGATTACCAAGCTAGGAGACTGGGCATCCGTTACAGGGAAAAGGAAGGCGCACCTCCAAAAGGGTTTTTGCATACTTTGAATTCGACCGCCATAGCAACGGGCAGAACCATAGTCGCGATATTGGAAAATTTTCAGCAAGAAGACGGCTCAATTGTTGTTCCTGAGGTTTTGAGGAAGTACATGAGCGACATTGAGAGGATAAGCTTGAAACGGTAAACCTTTTAATATTGGCTTGAGAATGTTGAAGGCACATTTGGAGGATAAACTTGTCTTCGAAAGCGAAAGGGAAACACGTACGCGATAAATGGCGAGGCAAAGCATGGTACATGGTAGTAGCGCCTCCTTTCTTTGGAAACGTTGAATTAGGCACAGTGCCAGCAGAAGAGCCAGAACAGCTTATCGGAAGAGTTGTCGAAGCCACACTTTATGACATCACCAGCGACTTTTCCCACCAAAATTTGAAAATGTTCTTCCAAATAAACGAAATTGAGGGAAAAACCGCCCGCACACTATTCAAAGGTCACGAATACTCCCGTGACTATTTACGAAGTTTAGTGAGGAGAAGAACAACAAAAGTTGATGGGCTTTTCAATCTAATCACAAAAGACGGATATAAAATGAGAGTGGCAGTGTCAGCCCTCACGCTTTCGCGAATCAGGACATCCCAAGAAAAAATCATCCGCAGTATGATGGATAAAACTGTTAAGGAAAAAGCCGCCGCACTGACACTGGATCAGTTTGTCCAAGAAATGGTCCTTGGAAAAATAGCTTCAGACGTTTACAATGAAGCAAAGAAAGTGGCGCCTCTCAGACATGTGGGCATCAGAAAATCAAAACTGATAGCTCAACCCGCTCAGGTACCAGTGCAAGAAGTCAAGCAGACTCAATAGACCAGAGAGCTTTTCCGACCCCCGTTAGATTCAACTTTTTCACCATCCTTATTGCGTTTCTTAATGCGAAATGTCTTTAGAGGCGAGTTAGCTTACAGAAGTGCATAAGGAAGTGACTGGTTGACTACGCATGCGGGTGTTCATGAAAAAGGAAAATTCTCTGTTTCAGACCTTTTAAGCAATACCAAGAAAAACGATAATTACGAAAAGGCTGGAGCTCTAGCCCTTTTCATTGGCGTGGCTCGCGGCGAAACTCTGGAAGGAGAAAAAGTTCAGAAGCTTACGCTGGAAGCGTATGAAGAAAAAGCCAACGAGGTTCTCGCTAAAATTTGCGATGACTTGTCTAAGAAGTCAGGCATAGTCGACGTTCAAATTCACCATTTACTCGGCGAGTTCAATGTCGGAGAAGACCTCGTATACGTTTTGGTCGCTGGTTCCCACCGAACGGATGTTTTTCCAGTTTTACGGGAAGCAGTGGAGAGGTACAAAAATGAGGCGCCTGTGTTCAAAAAAGAACAGATTATTGACGCGAAAGGTTCAGCAACTGAATACTGGGTTTCAGAAAAGGAGAAGCAACGGCCATAATGTAGGCGTATTCTGTCAAATATTTTGAACGCGCTCGGGCTTAGACGAAAGCTTCTTGAAGATTTTTGCGCATATAGGTCTTCAGCGTGAAGGCAATGATCACAGCTTTAGCGGGTGGAGTAGGAGCCGCCAAGTTTCTTACGGGACTCGTGAAACTCGTTAACGAAAAAGACCTATCAATAATTGTGAACACCGGTGATGACATTGAAATGTTTGGTTTACACATATCCCCAGACATTGACATAGTTGCATACACTTTGGCAGGAATTGTCGATGAAGAAAAGGGGTGGGGAATCAGAGGAGACACCTTCCACTGCCTTGAAGCGCTTAGAAGATTTAACCGTGAAGTATGGTTCAACCTTGGCGATAAGGACCTTGCTACGCACATTTTAAGAACAAACCTGCTGAAAAATGGCCTCAGGCTGTCCGAGGTTACCGCGCATATCAACCATGCGTTAGGACTTAACGTGAAAATCTTGCCCATGACAGATGATAAATTTGAAACCAGAATTATAACTGAAATGGGCTCTGTTCACTTTCAGGAGTATCTGGTCAAGAGAGAAGCAAAAGACGAAGTGCTAGGCGTCGAGTTTCTCGGCGCTGACAACGCAAATCCTGCACCTGGAGTCATAGAATCAATCAGGGAAGCCAAGTTAGTGATAATCTGCCCAAGCAACCCAATAGTCAGCATAGGCACGATCCTCGCCGTGAAGGGAGTCAGAGACGCTTTACGTCACACAGACGCAGAAAGAGTGGCAATAAGCCCGATAATTGCTGGCGCTCCAGTCAAAGGTCCAGCGGACAAGTTGTTGCGAGGCTTAGGGTTTGAGGTTTCCGCGTATTCGGTGGCTAAACTCTACTCGGATTTCCTAGACACGTTTATTCTCGACTCAGCTGATTCTGCAGAGAAGGATAAAATAGAGAAACTTGGAAACGAAGTGAAAGTTACAAACACTTTAATGAAAAACTTGGAAACCAAAATTGCGCTGGCAAAGACCGTTCTAGAAAGCTGATGTCAAAGGCAGCTTAATTTCTGAATGAGAGGCTATATATTAGCGTAATCTCTGCTGGTCTCTATTACTCATGCAAATTAGCCAATGTTAAGAGGAAACATGCAATGAGAGGCTTCAATATTATCACCGCATTTAAGAGAAGGGTTATATGTTCACAATATCAAATAGTGATTAAAGGAGATGTGACCCATGGAAAGAAGAAGCTACAATTGGTTTGAAAAACGCCGCAAAACAAAAGGATTAGAGCTAGCGCACGAGCAGATAACAAAAGCCTTTGACACCGTAACGTGGCTTCATAAGGCAATTAAAAGCTTCTCAGAAAGAAACATAGAGGAATCCAAGAAGTACATTGAAAACCTGTACAAGGCTGAAGAAGAGGTTGACAAGTTACGGACAGATGTTTTCATGGAACTGTCCAAAGGTGCGGCTCTTGTGGCTGACTACCGCGAAGACCTGCTGCATCTCGTGAAAAGACTGGACACTCTGGCGGACCACACTAAAGACGCGGCAAGGTGTCTGGAGATGCTTGGAGAAGCAGAAATTCCGCAAGAGCTGTGCGAAAAAACAGTGTTCATGGCGTCAAAACTTGTAGAAGCCGCTCAAACCCTGCGCAGCAGCATCGAAAAAATTTCGTCTAACCCTGCTGAAGCGATAGAACAAGCAAAAAAAGTCGGAGAGATTGAACATGCCATTGACGGAGAGTATCTCAAGACTAAAAGCTTGTTTGTCAAGTACGGCGCGAAAATCAACTGTGGAGCCATGGTCATTTTTGACGATTTGATCGAGTTCATCGAGCACGCTGCAGACATGTGTGCAGACACAGCAGACTACATTCTAGTGCTCTCAAGTAGAGAATAAAGCACTTTGCCCAGCACATTTTACGTTTCTTTTTTAGTCGAGGTCTCTAGTGCTCGGAAAAGACTATAGCCCCCTTATATATAGCTTGAACTTTAGCGTGAAACGGATTTTAATCAGAGGCTAGTCAGCGCGGTGAAAAAAGTAGATAGGAAGTGGCGGGCCCGCTGGGATTTGAACCCAGGACCTCCGGCTCCGCAGGCCAGTGTCATAATCCGTACTAGACTACGGGCCCTCTAGCGCGAGATTATTCTACTCGCGTAATATAAATGCTGAGCAAACAGCCAGATGCATGCGCATGTTTTATAACCTTTTTAGGTTAAAGCTAAGAGAAGCAATGCCTGTGAATTTAAGAAAAATCCGTGCTTACATTAGATTGTTGCGATTTGATAGTTGGCAAGTTTGGCTGTTCAATTTTTTATTGGGCTGTATTTTGTTTGAACTCCCACAAATAAGTCGCTTCATTTTGGTTTTGTTCTCTTTTTCGCTTGCCACTAGCGCAATATTCATTTTGAACCAATACTTCGACCGTGAAAACGATAGAGCAAATAACTTAAAAAAGGATTTGCCAATTGCATCTGGCGATGTATCGCCCAGAATAGGACTCATACTGTTTTTCTCATTTACTTTGATTAGCCTGACAAGCGTATTCCTCACTGACATCAGTATATTCTTGCTACTTCTCACTTTCATGCTGCTTGGGATAGGTTATTCTACTCCTCCCTTGAGTTTCAAGAATAGACCCGGCATAGACGTTATTGTGTGTGGAATCGGGGCAGGAATATTGCCTTTTTTTATGGGATTACAAACTGCTCCTCTGTTGACTTTGCAGTTCGAATTTCCTTGGATGGTTCGACGTTATCAAGATGCGCTTTTTACGGCATTACCGATTTTTCTTGTTCAGTGCGCTGGCCAAATTTACCAAGTCGTTGGGGATTATGAAGCGGATTCAATGGCGAAAATCAGCACATTTGCGGTGAAGTATGGCAAAAAAACTTCCCTAAGATTTGCAACCATGTTGCTATTAATCACAATAAGCCTTCCAATAATATACGAGCTCCTTAATTTATCATTAACCCCTTTTCTCTCGTGGTACCTGATTGCTTTCGCGTGTTTAGTTCCTTGTCTACTATATTTTATGAAGCTATCACGAGATGCGTCTGAAAAAACTTGGAAAAAATTGAGAGGTATTTCTCGACGAGTAGGTGCGGTTATCTTGCTTGTTCTATGCCTTTATGTGCTTATCGTGAGAATAAGCTTGGGCAACGTATAAAGGGCGTATCTATTTCTTGCTTAATGCTCTCCGCAAGGTCGCGATAACATTTTGTTTTCCCATCGCAAGTATGTACGGTCCCAGTCTTGGGCCTTGCAGAGCACCCATCAGAATTGCATAGAGAGTCTTAAAGAAAGCGCTAGGCTTTAAGCCGTTGGTTTTGGCGGTGTTGAAAATGGCGTTTTGTATCTTGTCTGGCTCGTCTTCGCTTTCTAAGACTTTGATTAAAGCGGTGATTGCGTTTTTCTCTTCGCGTGTGAGGCTTACAGTGGTTTCTTTGATCTCCTCGAAGTCTCGCGTCCAGTTGAACGCGTACTCAATACGCTGTGCCAAGTCAGCCTCAACTGGCTGGTTTTTCTGCAGGTAACCGTAGCTCTGAAGCTTTTCGGTTACGAACTCGTTCAGGCATTCTTTCGGCGCCATTTTAACCAAAAACGCCAGCAAGTTATACGGCACGTGAACGCTTGGTTTAGCAGGTGGCTTCATAACCCAGCAGTACTCGTACAAGCCTCGGAGCTTCACAAACTCCTTCGTGTCCTTCACTGCTTTTCTGCCGAAGTACACATCCTCAAGGTTGTCCAACTCGTTCATGTAAGAAGGAATATCGGAAACTTCCAGAGTGCGTGTGCCAACGAACCGTTTCAGCATCAACAGAAGCAGCGACTGCGGAGAACCGTAACGAAACCACACCTGCGGCGTAAAAACGTTGCCCGCGGACTTGGAAATTTTCCGTCCACCCTTGTCCAAGAACATCTCGTATCGCGCGTGAGACGGCGGCTCGAAACACAGGATTTCGCGGCATATGCGGTCGTTTATGCGGACTGAATCGGCGATGTCTTTGCCGTAGGCTTCAAACCGTATGTCAAGCGCTTTCCACCGTGCAGCAAACTCGCCCTTCCAACTCAGTTTCCCCTCACCGCGACCTATGTCCGCCTCGCCTTTATGCCCACAACCTTCAATCCACTTGCCCTTGATCTCCAAGCCTTCGCAAGCATAAAGAACTTTATCTGTTTCAGGCACGAACTCCAAGGCCTTCGTGGTGTAGATGCGCCCGCATTTCTCGCAAACTGGAAAGAAAGGTAAAACCTCAGTGTAGCGTTCTTGTCCCACTTCTTCCTTGACGATTTCGCCGACTTTCTTGGCGTTCAAAAGTATAGTCCTAATCTCCTCGCGCAACAAACCTTTCGCGTAAACTTCTTTCGCAGACATGTAATTGTATTGGATGCCGCACTTGTCTAAAGCGTCAAGCAGAAGGGAACTCATGTGTCTGCCGTAGCTTTCGTGACAACCAAACGGGTCTGGAATGCTGGACACTGGAAAACTCAAATACTTCTCTAATGATTTCGGCAGTCCAGCAGGAACCTTCCGCAAACCATCCTTGTCATCACAGAAAGCGACCAGTTCAGAGTTAAAACCCATTTCTTTCAAAGCCAGCGTAACCGCGTAGGAACGCGCAGCGTCACCGAGGCTTCCTATGTGGGGAAAGCCAGAAGCGCCAAGACCCATCTCGGTCCTAACCTTATCCAGACTCCTGCCCAGCTTTCGCTTTCGGTTGATCACTTTCTTGGCCATCTTGTCATACCATGTTCCATGACCGATTATCTCTGCGCGCATAATCCTTTAGCCTCTGCAACAATGACTGCACGATTGAATAAAAAAACGTTTAGAAAAAAAATAGCTCAAGTCACTTTCGCCTTAGAGCCGCCGCTATAGCCAAGGCGCCGAGAACAAGCAAAATAAGAGCCAACGAGTACAATGCATTAAACGTGAACAGGTACCAAGCTCCGCCCACGGCTATCAATAGCAAGCCTAAGCCCATGGTGCTGAAGGCGCCGCGCTCGTATTTCTGCGGGTTCGCAGCTCTCATGCCAGCCAAAACCAGTGTCCAGCAGCCTGAAAGCACGAGAACCACTGGAATAATCAGTGTCCAATCAGTAATCACCTGCGCTGCATAGAGCATTATCGATACTACGATGATTATGAGGAAAACGCCTATGGAGAGCGTTTCCCGCCTGCTTTCAGCCATTACAGCATCGCCCTAAGAAATCTTTTCGCCGCACTCAGGACAGAACTTCGAACCTGCAGGAATCGATTTACCACATTTAGGACAGTTAATCGCTCCAGCCGAAGGAGGCGTAAGCTGCGTTCCGCACTCGGGACAGAACTTTGATGTCGCTGGAACTTTCGAGGCGCATTTAGGGCAAATCACCAACGCTGCTGCTGGTGCTTGCGCTGGGCCAGTGGGCGTCATGATCTGCGGTATAAGCACCATGCCGGTTCCCAAGGCTGCGCCACCGCCACCAGATTTGCCGAGGGATTCAGCAGCGCTTTTCATGGTTTCCATGCGCAAAACCTCTTCTGGCGCTGTTCTTCCTGTTTTAAGCCAGAACAGTCGTTCACGGTATTCTGGCGTGGTGTCTATGCCTTCGAAGCGCAGGTCAGTGAGTTCTATGCCTAACCGTTTAAAGTAGTCGGTAAGCGAGTTTTTCACGATCATTGAAGTCTCGTCGAGCCGTGTGAAGACCGTGACCAAGTCGTAATGGGAAAGCTCATCGATTATCTTCTCGTTCAAGAAGCCTCGCAGAAAATTGTTAACGTCTCCAGTTGTGTAAGCGTTCTGTCCGCCGATGACCTCGTTCACGAACAGCTGCGCATTTTCTACTTTGAACCAGAAGGCACCAAAAACTTTGAGCGGTGCTAACTCGGTGGTCTGGGCACTAGTTCCGTATTTTCCAGCAAAAACCTTAGTGGAAATGAATATGACAGCTGCCTTGAAGGGTTTCTCTCCGTAACCCGCAATACGCGTGAGCAAACTAGTCAGTAAAGGTAGATTCAGTGTAGTGAGCGTGTGCCTGCCTGGGCCGAAAACGTCGTAGGCTTTGCCGTCTCTGAAGAAAACTGCCATTTCGTACTCGTGCACTATGAGCTGAGCGCCCCACGTGATTTCCTCGTTGGGGTATTTCCAGACGATGTCTTCGGGGCCAGCTGTTTTCCATTCTATAACTTGTGGCATTTTCTATCTCACTCCTAATATTACTTCTTGTCTCTTATCAAAAGTTTCCTCGAAAGCCTCAATTTTATCAACTATTTGCTGTATTTTTTCCTTTGCGCCCTTGGTTTCGCCTTTTGTTATTTCAGCTTTGAAAGCGTCCACATCAGCAGTTAAGCCTTCAGCTGCATCGACGAGTTGATTATCAAAGTCTATCATTCGGTCAAGGTTCTCTTCCTTGACTTTCACTATGTCAAAGAAACCAGAGTACCCATAAGACGCATGGTTAACCTTCGCACTTATGCGGTCGAATTTTGCCACGAGGCGATCCATGTCCGTCAAAACGTCGAAATAACGGCGATCAGACAATTTCTGAAAAACAGTTTTAAGGTCGTTTTTTGCCTTTGAAAGCTTAAGGTACAGATGGTTTCGAATAAGCTTGTCAGACTCGCGTCTCAATTCTTTTTCTTTGTAGCCTCGAAAACCAGGGATTGCCGCGACTATGCGCTCGCCGAGACGCATTTGCTTTTTTGCTTCTGCGTACAAATCTTTTTTCTCACTCAATTCAATCTTCCCACCCACTATCCCATTCGTTTATAGAAAAATGTCGCTTTTAAATTTTCTTTAAAGCAGATTAAAACTTGGACGAAGGTATATCGCCCTTGAGGGCCATTCCAGTCGCACCGTCCATTATCAACTGATAAGTTTTGCCTTTATACTCGTACTTAACGAACCACACAGGCGCGTGCAGGTAGACCGCTTGTTTCACGTTAATCTCAGTATATATCTCAACGATTTTATCCACATCTTGCTGAAGCAGGTAGCGATGATGCGCCTCGATTTGCTGTTTAGCAAGTTCCAACGCCTCGTCTCTGTCAATTTCGCTGTTCAAAACCTTTGCGAACCCCTCGATTTTCCGAAAGTCGTAGGGAATCTTGCCCTCTAAAGGGACGTCATATTCTCTTGTTGGGAACCCTGCGGCCTCCCTCGCCAAAACAAGCCAATTATACTCTTTCTGGATTTTCCCTTCCTTCACGATCGGCGGCGCGATCCGCTCGAATATTCCTTTATAGCTGGTTTTGGCTTCGACAGAAACGACCCAGAAAGGCAAGTAAA
>Ga0315555_1002776_pt1 | contig 12229 bp, 4 predicted proteins | sample SalMarSW160380MG_FD_202113 | JGI IMG/M metagenome (GOLD analysis project Ga0315555, IMG submission 202113) | Salt marsh sediment microbial communities from the Plum Island Ecosystem LTER, Massachusetts, United States - Salt Marsh Sediment SW1603-80 ...
ATTTGGCTGGCCAGATTAACAGCATTGGCCAGTGATTTGACAATTTCAATTTTTATTGTTCTCTCTGTGTTCTTTGTGGCCAGTATTTTTTCAATCGAATCTGCGATTTTTTTAGCCGTTTGGCCGAGCAATATAGCTGCTTTTGTTTTTTCAGCTATTTTTTGGCCGAACTCATCAAAGGGTATGTTCTTATCATATCCTCCGGCGATGATGATTATTGGCTCCTCGAAGGCCTCCAGAGCGGCAATCGCTCCTTCGGGAGTAGTGGCTTTCGAATCGTTATACCACCTGACGCCATTGATTTCCGATACCGGTTCAAGCCGATGGGGCAGCGGCTTAAAGTGCGGCAAGGCATTTTTAATCCGGTTGTCATCAATACCGAAGCGTCGGGCGACAGTAACCGCCGCAGCAAGGTTTGACAGATTGGCTCTGCCCGGCAGTGAGAAGCTGTCGCGGATCTTTTCGCTTACATCAGCAGTTGAAAATTTGATGCAGGTTCTGCCTGCGTCTTTCTTGTATTTTTCGAACCATTCAGCGGCGATTTTATCTTCGCAATTGAAGATAGAGACAGCAGGAAATGTGTCGTCAGGTTTTTGAAATTTGAAGATGTTTTCTTTGGCTGCGCAATAGCTATCGAATGAGCCGTAACGGTCAAGGTGATTTGGAGTGAGGTTTGTCAGTAGCGCTATTTGCGGTGCTTTTTTGATGTGGGCTAATTGTTCGAGTTGAAAGCTGGACAGTTCTAATACGACTAAATCTTTAGGGTTAATTTGATCCAATATGGTCAGTAATGGCTCGTTGCCGATGTTGCCGCTCAGCCAGACCTTATTGCCATCCGCACTTTTTAGTAAGTGAGCTGTTAAGGCGGCGGTTGTACTTTTGCCGTTTGCACCTGTTATCCCGATTATATGTGCGGGACATAGTTCAAAAAATATGTTTATTTGAGAGGTAATTAGTTTATTAAGCTGGGCGGCGAGCTTGAGAAATTCATTATCAGGAGCCACTGCGGGATTGACAACTATAATATCCGCTTTTTCAAAATCATCTGTGTTATGTGAGCCGAGGTGAAATTCTATATCGGGAAATTCTTTTAGCCGTTTGATGGAGCATTGCAGCTTCTCCGCTGGTGCTAAATCTGTGACTATTACTTTGGCGCCGCAACCAGCGGCAAATTTAGCGGCATCGACCCCGCCCCCGAAACGCCCCAGGCCCATAACTAATACTTTTTTGCCGGTAAAGAACCTTTTGTTCATTGATTTATAATTCCACCTTTCGTTGGTAAAATTATAATCAATATCTATAAAAAGCCAAACAGCTTATATAACCTATTGGCTTTCATTTCGTATAATAATCACAGGCTAATAGGTTGCAGTCAGTTGTAATTATCGACTCTCGTTGCCTTATTGAAAATAACAAACGGAAATAAGACTAATTTGTTATTGTCTGATATCCACACCGACATACGTGCGTTTAAATTATAAAAAACTTAACATTGGTCTTATGAGTAACTTACAACCCACCAAAGTCCTATACTGGACGTTATCAAAGGCGTTTTTTACTTGAAAAAATGAAGGGAAGTTTGTAAAATGATAATATAGGAATACGAACATAATACAGAATTATTCTGGCTTAACACGCAATGGTTAAATGAGCCTTTTCTGTTTGAATTCGTTTATTATTGGCTGCCGGAGCGGTTCGGGCGGCTTTTTTACGCACCGCGGCGTGCCGCACACTCTGGAGGAGCAGAAGGTGTTAAAGAAAATGATGTTGAACAAATCTTGTCCGAGGCACGCTTTTCGAAGGTAATGCGCTTACCCGAAAGGACCTGACAATGCGACATTATGCATGGCTGAAAAAGGTAGCGGCATTAGCGTTTCTTTTTATATGCCCCCTGATAGTCAAGGCAGATATCCTTGATATCAATGACGATATACAAACCTACAGCAGTTTGAGTGATACAACCGTGAATATGACCGGCCAGTCGGAATTACATATCACAGATGGGACCAACCCGATACCGGGTTGCCAGATAAATCTCAATTCGTCGGATTCCTGGTTTTTCCTGGAGCAGATAAAACCTTCAGTGGTTGTCTCCACATATCTTAGCCAGGTCCGGGTCAATGGCTCACCTGCGGTATCAAACAGTAATGTCCGCGTCGTCCAATACGTCTCCGGAGCCGTTGTCATTCCACACTCTCCTACTTGCACCCCGCTGCAAATCTACAGCGGTTTCAATTACACCGGTTCGTCGATGTCTTTAGGCCTTTCTAAGTATGATTCCCTGGGCGGGTTGAACAATAATATTAGTTCTTTTAAGCTCAAACGCGGCTATATGGCCACCTTTGCTCAGAATGCGAACGGCTCTGGCCTTAGCAGAACGTATGTGGCACAAGACAAGGATATTAATATCATCGTAATGCCCGAGGAATTGAATAATTCGGTTTCTTGTGTTTACGTTTTCCCCTGGCGCTGGGTGGGCAAGAAAGGCGGCTGCGACGACTCGCCCCTCGACCTTGATCCAGATTGGTGGTATGACTGGGGAAGCGGCACTTCTTCCACTCAAGACGCTGAATATGTTGCTATGCGGCACCATGAATACAGTGGCGGTTGGGATTCCCTGAATCGAGACTGGTGGGCGAATGGTGTGAGCCATTTGCTCGGTTGGAACGAGCCCGACAAATCGGATCAGGCGAATTTAACTGTTTCCGAAGCCATTTCGTACTGGGCACCTCTTTCGGCGACCGGACTGCGGCTCGGAGCCCCGGCCGTATCTGATGGCGGACGGGGCTGGCTTTATGATTTCATCGACCAGGCGGATGCGGCGGGATTGCGTGTGGACTATGTGCCGATCCATTATTATTGGTGCTATGGGGATAACGGTAATCCGGCCGGTGCGGCCAACCAGCTCTATACCTTTTTAAGGGACGTTCATAACCGAACGGGAAGGCCGGTTTGGGTAACCGAATGGAACAACGGTGCCAAATGGACCGGATGTGACGATCCGTCCTATACGCAGAACAGAGATGTGGTCGAGGCCATGATGAATATAATGGACGAAACGCCGTGGGTCGAACGTTACGCGATCTACAGCAAGGTTGAGTGGATGCGCCAGACACACTACGACGAAGGCGGCTTGACACCGATGGGCGTTATGTATCATGATCATATTGCCCCGGCGGCGTACCTGCAGGCACCTGGTAAAGGAGGTTTCGGCTGCGCGTATTATGAATTCGAAGACAGCACACTGGACAGTTTATTTTATGAAAACAACGCCATAACACGCGGTACAGAGGCATATACAATCGGTCATTCCGGCCAGGCCATCGACTTGGACGGGTCGAATGATTATGTAATCTTGCCTGAGAATCTGGCGGATTGTGATGATTTCACTTTCGCTGCGTGGATTTATTGGGACGGCGGAGGTCAATGGCAGCGAATTTTTGATTTCGGTACTAACAATGTACGCTACATGTTTTTAACGCCGCGATCAGGCAGCAATACACTTCGTTTCGATATCACAACCACTGGCAACAGCAATCAGCAGCGGTTAGAAACCACACAACTGGCCACCGGCCAATGGAAGCATATTGCCGTCACAATCAGCGGCAACACCGGCAAACTGTTCGTTAATGGCTCCCAGGTTGACATAAACACCAGCATGACTCTCAATCCATCCGATCTTGGAGCAATGACGAATTACCTCGGCAGGAGCCATTTCGTTCAAGACGCGTTATTTAATGGACGCCTGGACGATGTCCATATTGCTGATTATGCATTGACAAATGCACAGATCACTGCATTATACAACGGAACACTTGGCAATGTTGCTCCGGCATTCTTAAGCGATCCGATTGTTAAGCCAAATGCTTTACGGGGGAGTATTTACAGTGATACACTCATTTATAATGCCGGCGATTTTGATGTGGATGCCCTACTGACATTTAGCAAAATATCCGGACATCCCTGGCTGGATGTAGCTGCCGATGGCACGCTTTCCGGAACACCCGGCGCCGGCGACGTGGGACTAAACACCTTCATCGTCCGCGTTACTGATAATAGCGCCGCCTACGATGAAGCTACGCTTAATATCACGGTTAATGACCTTGGACTCATGGCATATTATAAGTTTGATGGCAATACCAATGACAGTATCGGCTCGAATCATGCAACTGCTACAGGTAGTCCCTCATACACAACTGGAAAGATTGACCAGGCCATCGACCTTGATGGGAGTAATGACTATGTAACACTGCCCGCCGGCTTGTTTGATACCGATGATGTCACAGTGGCTGCCTGGGTCAACTGGGACGGCGGTGCGATATGGCAGCGTATCTTCGATTTCGGCAACGACACCAGCCAGTATCTGTTCCTTACGCCGAGCTCCTATAGCAACACGCTGCGTTTTGCCATCACCACCTCCGGTAGCGAGGAGAGGATTGAGACCACGCAGTTAGCCACCGGCCGATGGGTGCATGTAGCCGTAACGCTTGAGGGCGACACGGGTACACTATACGTTAACGGTTCGCCGGCGGATTTGGGCAGTATCACACTCAATCCTTCCGATTTCAATCCAGCTATCAACTATATTGGTGACAGCCAGTGGAGTGCTGACCCTCTGTTCAACGGCCGCATTGACGATTTACGCATCTATAATTACGCACTGTCCCCTACAGATATCACAATGCTGGCCAATGGCGCAGCGAACAACGCGCCGTATTTTATTAGCGACCTAATGGTCAACTTTGGTGCAACTGAGGACGCGGCTTACTCAGGCCAATCGCTGGCTGCCAGCGCCGTTGATCTGGATGGCGATACGCTGACTTTCAGCAAGGTCACCGGGCCTTCCTGGCTGACTGTGGCGAGCGACGGCTCGCTTTCCGGAACTCCGTCAGATTCGGATGTCGGAGAGAATATTTTTGTGATTCGTGTAGAAGATACCGGTGGTCTTTATGGTACTGCTGTCATGATTATTTATGTAACCAATATCTATTCCGGTGTTCGTGGTATGGAAGACCTGGCAGGACTCGTTGACCAGTGGCTTATCTTCGATTGTGTTGACACCCCCGCCTGTAACGGCGCCGACCTCGATGGAGATGCGGACGTGGATATGTCAGACCTGTCAGAACTGGGGAAAAACTGGCAGGCAGGACTTTAGCCGACATCGAAAAGCAATCCGGGCGTTTCAATTACTGATAACTTGAAGGATACTTTAAAAAATGTAGATATCTTGTCAGTTATTCGCAGATGGGAAACGTATCGCATCTATCCACGCGTGATTGTCACCGTAACCTTCGTTCCGGTAATACCATTCGAAGGTATGGCTCCCTTCGGTAATCGGTATCATTATTAGTGACCAGTCGATTTGGCCGTCGTTGCCTTCCCACTCAGCTATCCACTCACCATCAAGATAGAACCTGAGTTCCCCATTGCTGGTGGTCTTGAGCATGAAGTATAGGTTGCCTTCACTGCAGTCAACCGTCACGCTCAGAATGCTTTCGTCATACCGAGACAAATCGGCGGATTTGGCGCTATAGCTCCCCTCGAAATGTTCTGTTGAATCTATAGTCCACGGGCCATCGCCGCTGTGTTCCCAGGGCAGGTTGTTGAAATCGCCCGTCTCAAAATCTTCGTCATACTCTATTATATTATCAGCAGCTCCCCAATTGCCGGCAAGGCAGGCAAAGTCCCGAAGGTTGACAAATCCATCAGGCCCGTTGGTTCCGGCTACATCACTATCATAAATCATACCTTCCAGAAGCCATTCATCAGTCAACACCTGTAAGTCCTTGATATCAACACGGTCATCACCGCCGGCTGGCACAATATCACATTGCGCGTCCCAGTTTGATTCGCCTTTCTGACTCTGCCATGCGTTCGCAAGCCGTGCAAAGTCCGGCATACTCACAATGTAATCTCGAACCGTTGGGGCAATGTCCATACTGAGTTCATTACACAACCAGTCTTCGGCAAGATAGTTTAAATCGAATAAATCGACATCTTTGTCGCAGTCGATGTCACCGCACAACACGGTCTTATTTCCGAAGTTTATTCCGCTCGTTATTCGACCCGGCAGCACCGGCTTGCAATATTCCCTGCGATGCAGGACAACGCATTCCGGAGCGGTGATTGCGAGAACTCGGCCATCGGCCGTTATAGCGGTCTCGCCATTGACGAATTGCTGATATATTGCTCTTGTCAGGCCCGTATTACCATAATCCGGTATTTCCCATACTATCGTATCGACTGCGAACAGGGTGTTCCAGCCGTGGTGGAACTGATAGAACAAGCTGCTGGAAGGGTCAAATTCAGCTCCCATTCTGCTGTCATCCAGCCTCATTACCATATTGAAATCCGAATCCACTATTCGGCAGTGTCCATCCAGTTGAACTGCCCCCATCGAGCCGTTATAATTCAGCTTTACCGGTGATTCATAAAGGTATTCATTGAACTGTTTCTCTGCTGTGAATGTATCGCTTGGCGCATCATACACACCTATCCACCCATAGGAGCTGTCGTTAACAAGCCAGATTGTAGTTCTGTCGTATGAGCGGACTAACCTTACCTCATCGCTGATTGTGCTTTCTCCCAGAACATCAGGCCTAACAGTGATTGTGTCAGTGCTCGTATCCAACACATACAGCGGCACTGAACTGGTGCCGCCATAGCTGGCGGTAACCAGCGCGATGCCCTCTGACCCGATTGCTACGTCATAGCTGCCATCTACGTCTTCGCTGACCGGACAGGTCAGGTTGGTAACGTTCAGCGTGTTCAGATGGACTTTATGCACTACTCTGTTGCCGTCTGATAGCTCGATGTCCGCAACATACAATGCGCTGTAATCGGCTGTTATATCCATCCCGTGAGGTGAGCCGCCGACTATGATTGGCGTAAGAAGCTGGTTAGTGCTGAGGTCGTATCGCTCTATTGTGCCTGCTTCTGTGCTCACATAAAGAAGGTTTCGCACGTCATCGAATACGATATCTCTGGGCTGATTAACCTCGATGTGATTGAACCACCCCAGCGCCGGCTCGGTGCACGTATATCCTTGCTGTTGAGCTTCCCGAACGAAATATTGGCCATACGCCAGTCCGTCAATCATCCAGTTGCCATTTGAATCTGTAACGGTTGACGGCTCCGTCGCATCTTGACGTGCATCACCGTCTATGTCGATGTATATAGGCCAGTTTTCTATGCCGGGTTCGTTTGCATCGCGCTTGCCGTTTCCATTCAAGTCTTCATACTTGGTGCCGGACAACGACCCCTCACTGTCTATCCTGTTTCCGAAGTTCGCTTCTACGTCCCTCTTACCTATCCACACTCGATGTCCACCTTTGACTCCAATCCCGCCTGTGATTGTGTCAAAACCTATGTAGTCAGCAATTTTTTCGCTCGAGATTACTGAGCCGTCATATCTGTGCACGGTATATATATCATCTTTGGCCCAGAATATCTTATACAGAACGCCCTGCGTGTATGCCATCGAAGTCAGGATTGGGAATTCCTGTTTGATTGCTTTAATCACACTTGCAGTGTCAGGGTTTATTTCATACACGGTCCACTGGATGGCCAGGTTGCTCAGCAACAGGTTCTCGTATGGGTCACCTGCTATACCGTCACCACCGCCATCGACGAGTGAATCTCGCGAGAGCAGCTCCTTGGAAGTTGCATCATACCGGTTAAGATACGTTACCCACGGCTCGCCCGAAGGCGGTAATGGAATCTCGACTGAAATAACGTAGAGTATTCCCTTATGCCATGTACATGTCCACGCAATCTCGTTTTCCGGCATATCGAGGATACCCTCGTGGAGCACTAATCCTGTCTCGCAGTCGATTTCAAAAAAGAGACTATCGGCTGCTTCCGAACTTATGTACTTCAGAGGGCAGTAAAGAAGCGTACTCGGCCCGGCGGCTAAAGCGCCAACGCCGATAATGGACGAATTGTAAGGGGCAGCAAAGCGGTTCTCTATTGTCATATTAACAAGGTTGACTTCGGCGATAGTGCTTGGCTCGGAACCTTGTCCTTCAAGTCCCCATAATCTGCCGCTTGTAAGACCCGGATAAGTCTGGAACCACCCTGCCTGCGGCACTTCCATAATATTATAGTAGCCGGGTTCGAGGTTCGTGAATTTGTAATAGCCGCTTGTGTTCGTTGTGGTCTTCGGCTCCCCCGAATCCCATTGGCCGTTTTCATTCTCATCGATGTAAATCCCCCAGCCGCTTAATGGCCCTTCGCCTGTATCCCATACGCCGTTGTTGTTGACATCGTGAAATTTGTAGCCGCTGATATCGCAATTATGCAGTTGATAATTGCCGAAGTTTAGTTCGACTTCGTCGTCCTCCTCCACCCATATTCTTTGGTGCATGCCGCCTGCGCCGGGATAGGTGTTTATCCATCCGGGCTGGTTCAGCTCCGATACATAATAGTACAAGTTCGGCTCCAAATCTGTGAGTTCGTAATCGCCCTGGCTGTTTGTGATAGTAACGATGTCGTTTGGGTCTATCTCGCCGTCGCGGTCCTTGTCGAGGAATATCGTCCAGCCGCTAAGTGCCGGTTCGCCGGCGTCCATTTCACCGTTATCGTTCAGGTCGTGCCATTTCCTGCCGTAAATCCGTGTTTTCGGACCGGCGGGGATTGTGGTAATGGTATAATCTTCCACTTCGCCCCAGTCGGTGGTGCCGCATGGATTCAGGGTTCCCATCCACCTGATACGTATCCGCATTCGTGTATCACCCGTAGCCGCCCCTTCCGGCGGCGTGATGGTCGCCGTGAAAACCACCGTTCCTCCGCCAACCGGAATCGTCTCACCGACATCGTCAAAATCGAAGTCCTGATTCCAGTCAACCCATATCCCGCACTGGTCATCTTCATCATAGGGGTCGCCGTTGATAACAGTTATTGCATATCCGGTCCCAATCTCCATAGTTGTTGACATCGATGTGTAATTAGCATATCCGCCGCTGCAGCCGGTGCCGGTATTGCTGATGTCTCCGACCTCCACGCTGTTAATGTTCAAACTGCCTGCAACAGAGCCGCTGCACCCGCCCGAAGCGCTGCAATACGGGTCCGGACTTTGTACGGTAATCGTATAGTCCTCGACTTCGCCATAGCTCACATAACCACATGGACTGAGAGTTCCCTTCCACATTAGACGCACGCGCATACGTGTATCACCTTCAGCAGCGTCTTCTGGAGGTGTGATAGTTGTTGTGAAAAGACCGACACCGCTGGCTGTATAAACCGTTTCATTCAGGTCATAAAAGTCCCCATCTTGATTCCAGTCAATCCAGATGCCGCACTGGTCACCGTCATAGCCGGCATAAGGTAAATCGCCGATAGCGGTGACAATCGATATCGGGTAACCGGTCCCGGTTTCCATAAGCGTTGAATACGATGACGTGTAATCGGCATAGCCGCTGCAGACGGCTGAGGTATTATTGATTGTCCCTACCTGCACTGCGTATATATACTCATAGCACCCCCCTGAAGCGCTGCAATACGCACCGTGCGCCTGCGATGCCGGCAGGCAGATATTGATAATGCAGCAGATTTTGAATAAAGTGCTTCTCAAAGCTCTCATATCTTTCCTCCGGACAGAATACGAGTAGAATGGTATCTCTATTTATTAACAGAAATTATAGCATTTTATAAGACTAAAATCAAGTTTTTTATCAGGAATTAGAAGGATTATATCAGGGTCTGCATTGCATTTGCCAGGTCAACTTTTGCGTCAATAACGGCCTGTTCGATGCATCTTTTCCAGTCATCGCCGAACTGCTCTTTATATTTCGGTTTTTCGTAGGCATAGATTATCGAGCGTGAGGCGTTAATCAAAGCTCCGGTACCATCGGGCTTGCAAAATTTTACACAGTCGGCCGCAGAAGCGCCCTGCGAGCCGTAGCCCGGGATGAGAAACCATACCTTATCATACTTTTTGCGCAGGGCAGCAGTGACATCAGATGAAGTGCCGCCTACTACCATTCCTACATTACTATAACCACTTTTACCTATACGCTGGTCCTGGGCAGCGATATCGTTGACTGTTTCGGCGAGCTTTTCGTACATCCTCTGGCCGTCGGCGTCGGCAAAATCCTGAAGCGCCGAGGCCGACGGATTGCTCGAGCGCACCCAGACGAAGATGCCTTTGCCCTGCTGGTTAGCCATATCAGCAAAAGGCAGGATACCATCGGTTCCTGCGAATCCATTGATTGTTATAGCATCGGGAGCTAATGTGTCTTCCAGGCCGGTCAGTTCCGGATTCTGCAGATGGGCGGCGGCATAAAGCTCGGCTGTATGGCCGATGTCGCCGCGTTTGACATCGCCTATAACCTCAAGCCCGAGGTCATCCGCCTCGGATATCAATGCGTAATAAGTCTCCAGGCCTTCCCAGAGATACTTTTCGAAAAATGCAATGTTTATTTTTATGGCCGGCGCCATCGGTGCAATAATTCGCATTGTCTGGGTGCAGAAATCGAAGATTGCATCGACCGCCGAAGCGGCATCGAATTCGTCATTCATACTGCGATGGCCTTTTATTTCCGACGGCAGCCGGCTGTAAACCGGGTCAAGCCCGACAACCAGGGGGGTTCTCATATTCTTTACAGCGTTGCAGAGACGGTCAGCAAAATGACTTGCCATTAATCAAATCCTTTTCATATTGTAATTAGTTAAATAGTTGCTAATAACCGGGCACCATCTTATTTTTATGTTCTCTGTGACCTCTGTGGCATTTTTTAAAAAAATCTTTTTATCGAACATCTGAAATACTATAATCACAAAAGCGTTTTTTAGCAAGCCGAAAATATTGAACACCGGGACGAATTTGAAGACCGAGAAAAAAAGGAAGTTCAAAAAGCACTACTGGCTTCTGGTCGATTTGGCTGTAGCCGTTTTTGTCCTCATTTTGTTGCTATATAGGCCGGGCGGTTACGAACCCATAGAGCCAGGCGGGCAGCGAGGTCGCGTTCATCCGTATATTACTTACCTGTCATCTGAAATATATAACGGCGCCCAGCTCCAGGAGCCGTTCCAATTAGTTGTCCTCGATGACAAACTAACCGAATCGATTGCCGGCTGGTCGGAGGGCTCTGAAGATGTATGGCTCTCATCGCCGGTGATTTGTTTCGAGCCAGGCCGTATCGAATTGATGGCGATGGCGGATATGAAAGGTGTAAAACTCATACCCACCGTAGTTCTGGAGCCGGAAATTGATGAAAACGGGCTCTTGAATCTACAGGTAGATAAAGTGAAGATTGGGGCTGTGAATATTACGCCTCTTGCCCGGATTGTAGCGAGAAGGATGTATGCGCAGCAGCTTGCGGATACGCCGGTAGATATGGAGGATTGGCGGACGAAGGTCTTCGCCTCTTTGTTGAATGATGAGCCATTCGACCCGGTCTTTAAGGTCGAGGATAAAAAAATCCGCCTGAAGAAAATAAGCATCACAGAGAAAAACCTTACCTTAAATTTCATACCTGCTCCGTGAGAAGCCGGACGACGGAGGACAGATGAACGAAATTGGGTTTGATTGGGTTTGTTTTTGTCAGTTCGTAGTTCATTGTTCATAGTTCATAGTTCCTTGTGTTAAAGGACTTACGTTCATTTCGCCGTTTTGAAAATTGGGTTTGGGATTTTTAGGCCAAAAATCGATGTTCATTTTTATAACCCTTTGATTTAGAAGAGCTTGCAATCGCTCGATTTTTAGGAAAATTGGGTTTGTTTTGCATAAAAGACTCATAGCCACAAAGGCACTGAGGCACAAAGAAACATAGTGATAATTGGTAATACTTCGATAAACTCAGTACAAGCTGGTAATTGGTTAAATGGTAAATGGTTAAATTGTTCATAGTTTCCGCCTTCGTTAAAACTACGGCGAGACAAGCATTATTAATGGCGTGCGGGTCTCCGCTACCTTGTACTACATAGAGTACAGGGTCTATCGTGTCCGCCATTGGCGAGACTTCTGTGCTACCTGAGCACATTCGGTATTATACCAAACACTGCCCGTTTTTCAAGCAGAAATAAGCTTTTTTTATAAAAAACTTGCAACATAAGAAGGTTAAAATACTTAGGCCGGAGTTTTTTGTATCAGAGTTTCACGGTGTATGTTATAACTTGCTCTCAATTTCATATCTGCTATAATACCGCCCCTGGAGACAGCACCGCAACTACAGTTATAACTTGCTCTCAATTTCATATCTGCTATAATCTGTGGGTGTATGTGTCAAAG
>Ga0315555_1002780_pt1 | contig 12228 bp, 7 predicted proteins | sample SalMarSW160380MG_FD_202113 | JGI IMG/M metagenome (GOLD analysis project Ga0315555, IMG submission 202113) | Salt marsh sediment microbial communities from the Plum Island Ecosystem LTER, Massachusetts, United States - Salt Marsh Sediment SW1603-80 ...
GTTTTGGGATGAATCGGTTATGTTACCACATGGTCGCCAGCCCGAAGCATTCCGCTGGGAAGGACCAGATGGTGAATCAGTACTATTCTATTATGGAAGTACGGGTGGTGTTGGATGCTACGGGTGCTGGCGTCCGGAATCTTATGAAGACGCATTAAAAAACCTTCCCGAGAAGCTAAAAAAGATGGAGGAAAACGGATACCAATTTTCCGTGGTGAGATATGGTACGTATGGTTGTTACGATAATGAACCTCCAAACATACTGCCAAGCCTTATTGCCAGAGAATGGAATAATAAATGGGCATATCCCAAACTCATCATAGCAACAAGCTCAATGTTTTTTAAGGAGCTGGAAAAACAATGCCAAGATATACGTGTGTATCGTGGTGAATTGCCTCATACTGATTATGTTCGTGGGGTCATGTCAACAGCTCAAGAGACGGGCATTAATCGCATCACCCATGATAGATTAATTTCTGCAGAAAAGTTTGCTACCATCGCTTCGGAAGTTTGTGGTTATCCGTATCCGGCAAAAAGAATTCAACAGGCTTATGATAATATGCTTCTCTATGACGAACACACCTGGGGAATGGCAAATCCGTCCGGTACAATACAAGATTGGAATTGGAATGATAAAAGCCACTTTGCCCTTAAAGCAGCGGGGCTAACGGAATCAATCTTAAGTTCTAGCCTTGACCAAATTGCTAAATCAATTAAGTTGAATGAAAATGGCCCTTTTATTGTTGTATTTAATTCCCTTTCTTATTCGAGAACAGACATTGTTCGGTTGCCCAGTTTTGATCAAAAAATTCCATTTGATATGGTTGATGAAGAAACCGGGCAAAAAATAACCTATCAAATTTATGAAATAAATGGACCACGATCCCTTGTCCCATATGCCGGTCAACGATTTGCTATGGGACAGTTTGATAAGCCAGAACTTTTTGATTTAGTTTTTGTGGCAGAAAATATTCCTGCACTGGGATATAAAACATATTGGCTATTACCCGCAAAAAAAACAACTGTCTATTCCAACAATATGGTGGTAAGTGATACAATTTTAGAGAACAGTTTCTACAAAGTTGTTATTAATCCACATAAGGGTGCAATCGAAAGTATTTATGACAAAAAACTTGATCGAGAACTTGTCGATAAAGATGCACCATATCACTTGAATCAATTCGTAGCACGGTCGGCAAAAACTTTAGAACAACGAACCATAGAAAATGTCAAAATTTGTAAAGGACAAAATGGTCCTGTATATAGCAGTATAATAATATTCGGTGACGGTGTTGGTTGTCCACAAATAACCCAGGAGATTATCCTCTATCATAAATTAAAACGAATTGATTTTGCCAATAGAATATTAAAAGATTATACACCACTTTGGGAAATATATTTTGCTTTTCCCTTTAGAATAAATCATCCTCATTTCCGATACGAAGGTTCAAATGCAGTAATCGAGCCAATAAAAGACCAATTACCAGGTTCAAATACATGTTATTACGCGGTCCAACATTGGGCCGATGTCAGTGATGAAACAATTGGCATCACATTATCTCCCATCGAATCGCACCTATTGGAATTCGGTGGCCTTTGGCCCTGTTACATTTCTCCCGGTATACATATCGGTGTAATGCCATCAGATACTAAATGGATAGATTCCATTCCCACTAAATTTACCAATGGTCATATTTATGCTTATGTGTTAGACAGTAACTTTCGGGTAAACTTTTCACCTGCGCAGCAAGGTGATCTGTTATTTCGTTATTCAATTACAACACATGAAGGCGGTTGGAATTCAGGCCACCCGCGTGATTTTGGATGGGCGAGTTCTAATCCATTAATTCCAGTGACTGTAAATGGTAAAACCGAAGGATTGCTTGAAAGAAACATTTCTTTTGTACAAGTAGACAAACCTAATGTTCTTATACTAACATTAAAAAGAGCTGAAGACAACGAAGGATTTATCATCAGGCTGATCGAAACCGAAGGTCAAGAGGGCATCACTACAGTCAACCTGCCCCATTTATACATAAGGAAGGCATATCTGACAAACTTAGTGGAGGAAAATCTAAACGAAGTAGCCTTTAGTGAGCATAAAATCATAGTACCCATTAAGGCCTTTGGTATAACTACAATTCGTATCCACACAGACTGATGTAATATTAAATATAAAATTCTTCAGTCAAAAGCCGGTATTGAATCTTATACCATTTTTGATCAGACCAATCAAAAAGAAGGCCTTTTATGATTAAATTGGGTAAATGTATACAGCTATCTGTATTAGAAGCTGAGTGGTATATTAAAAAGCGAAATTATACAAATTGAGGAAATGAGTTAAATATTTTCTGAAAACTTTTTGAAATCTTCCAATAATTCACCACTTCGCTTCGACAAAAAAGTAAATCAACCCAATAATTTAGCCGCAAGATAAATTTCTTTCTACTCAATATCCTCACGTGGTTCATCGGCAGAAGAATCGTTAAAATATTTTATAATTTTCTTTTTCAGTTCATCACTGACTTTCCTTTTAAATGGAAAAACAGGAGCGTTAATTATGCCAGATAACAATTTTATTGAAAACTCGCCCAAAACATTAAAGGAATCTGCTGATATGTGATCAATGGTATCATTCCATGAATGTCCTAATCCAAGAGATTCTCTATAAATATTTATAGCCGGAATCCCTTCTAATCCAAAAGGCATATTATCACTTGAATAAATATCTTCAGATATAGTAAAATCCCAGTCCTCAATCAGGTTCGTGCTTTTTATATATGCAGCCATTTCTTCATTACCTGTAACGCGAATACAGTTTTTGCCAAGAATGGGACCTCCAAGATCAAAATTGACTACCAATTTTATATTATATAAATCGAAGTTGGACTCTTTTAAATCTTTTATGAAAGCCTTTGAACCTCTTAATCCCAATTCCTCACCAGTAAAAAAAATCAACTTGATCGTTCTTTTGGGGGCATTTAATGAAAAGTGTTTTGCCAATTCAACTACAGTTGCAGTTCCTGCCGCATTATCATAAATACCTGTATTTAGAGTAGAATCATAATGGGCAATAAAAAGTATTTCCTCTTCGGGTTTGACTGACCCAGTTATTTCACCAACAATATTCCTTCCCACAGAGCTAAAATCTGTTTTGTCTTCAATTTTAATAAATACCTTCGAAATTTTGTTCTTAACCATTTCCAATGCATCATCATAATTCATAAAACAAACAGGCAATTCTCCAAATTTTGTCACAAAATCTATATTAAAAGTTATACCATATATTTTTTGTCCATATCCCATAGGAACAATAACAGCTGCAACCTTATTTCTAACTAATCTTTCATATAAAACCCGATCAAGCCGACCGGTTGTCATCACAACTTTTCCCTCGATATCATGGCAATATCTTTCACCACCGGAATCAATATATTTAAACCCGGTTGTCAATCCTTCTAAAGGAGTTCCACCCGAAATAACTCGTTGAGAAATTTCAACTTTTTTCTCATATGGTTCAAGAAATTTGAAGTCAGATTTCGATCCGTAGCTAGTAGCTAATGAGAAATCATGAAAAGTTGTTTTTATTCCATATGAATTCACCTTTTTTTGAATTATGTCAGCTGCTCTTTTCTCTTCGGGTGTTCCTCCAACTCTAACAAAATTAATACTTTTAATAAATTCATAGACTCTTGAGCCATCAAAATTATTTTCCATATTCATTGAACTCCTCTATTTGAAACCATTAAGCCAAATTACTTCAACAAACAAATCTTGAAAGTTTTATCGAAATAATCAGTACTTAGATTACAGATATATATTCCTGAGGGGACAGTTTGATCAAATCTGCTTCGCCCATCCCATTGAATTTTATATTTACCAGCAACAAGATATTTTGACATTAATTGACGAATTAAACGGCCTGTAGGATCATAAATATTAATTTTAATGAAACTGGTGGAAGGAAGATCGAATACAATGTTTGTAACATTATTGAATGGATTTGGATAATTATACTCTAAATGAATTTCCGAAGGAAAATTTATTTTGTCATTCTTACCCATTCCAACATAGCTAAAAAGACGATCATATATACTATCACTAATAGGAAAATTGAGGCTCCTAAATTCATTTCTAAGATCTGTATTGAAGGCATATGCAAGTGCGGAAACCATCATTGTCGATCTAAAAGTATCTGCAACAGTTGTATTATATTGCGGAGAATAATCTATAACCCATGAATTATCAAAATTTTCTAAAAACAACATCATCCGCTTCAAAGGGATTTTGTATCCTGAACCAGCATTTTCGGCATGTTCAAAAAATTTGTAAGCAATTGTCATAAAAGTATTTATGGTTTCATCGTTTGGTGTCATGGGATCATTCCAACTGTAAAAATTCTTTCCCATATTTAAATAACCATCATAAAATTCTCTGACCACCTTCATCGATGAAAGAGCACTGAATTCAATTTCCAATTTCAAGAATTCATCTAATCCATATTGTTGATACTTATTTATAATTTCATATGCCGTGGAATGCTGAAAAATTTGTGCCATGGTTTCAGAAAAAATAGCATTTGCTGATCCATCGATTTTCCCCCCAAAATAATAATTTGCAGGAAAGTTTAATGAAGTATTGTGTCCCATTTCATGAAAAAAAGACGACCAACCTAAAGAACCCTGAAAACCATAATCACCGGCCCCAAAACTAATAGGTGTGGTATACCAAAGTGAATACATTCCCCCAAATCCAGAATCTCTCAATACTACTTGTCTAAATTGAGAGTTAGGCAAATAAACATTGTCATTGGCAAAATCTTTTTGGATTGTTGCCGCCAAAGTTAGAACATATTCAATATCAGATCTTGAAAACAACTGAAAAAAACTATCATTAAAAAAAGTCAAACTAGGGGGTATTTCATAACCCGGCATCCGACTTGTTAAATTAACCATCGAATCTGGAATTAATACTTTATTTGATTCTGGCAAAGATATAGGATTTAACTCTGAAGAGGTAAAACGAACAAGTAATTTTATAGAATCAGAGTCGGTGCTAGAGTAATGAGATGTAATTTTAAGGATATAAATTTGTCCCTTATCACTATAAACATGAAATTGAGGAAACCAACCCTCCGAGACATTGCCATCTCCCCAATTCCAGGTAAAAGGAATAGTTGGACTTCTGGAATCATTTCCCGTCACAGAAATATTACCGGTCACATAGTTAATTGCGTGAATTCGTGCAGTTAAAGTAGAGGCAGTATTGAATAGAATATTTTGATAATTAAAATCCTGAGCAAAACAAGTATTAATAAATAGAATAAAAGTACTGGTTATACAAATTTGATAGATTTTTCCCATGATTTAATCCTTTTTGTAAATAATTTAAATTTATTTTTAAATTTACCTCTGTCTAGGGTTTTAGGAATAAATGTTTATTTTGTCTTTCAGACAAAAAAGATCTTGTGCATTCTGAAATAAAATATTATTGGCAATTAATATCGCAGATTCTTCATCGAAATAGCCATTTTGTACTTTTTCTGCTAAAATATCTGCCAGAATTTTCTTAAAATAGAAAACCTGGCCAACGACACCCTCTAGAACCCTAAAGCTATCGGCTCCCCACACTATCTTGTTTTGAGGTACCATTTCAATCCATTCACTGAGATATTTTTTAGTAATTGAGAAGGAAGTCCACATTAATCCATTTAAATCGAGATAAGCATTAGGGAAATTATTTGCCATTATACCAAATTCATTGGCATAGGGAAAACCACCATGAAATAAATCGAATTTTGCTGAGCGATATTTTTGCAATAAATTGGTAAGAAGAACCGGATTTGTATTAGTTACTGTTTGAAAATTCCATGCTAATTTACCGGTATGAAATTGAATTGGCATTTGCTTTTCATTAACCATACTAACGATCTGATGCATCAAAAAATTTTGAAATTTATTATGCATTTCATCCGTTCTTGATCTTTCTGGTACGTTAAAAATCTCCTTTGCTTTCCCAGGGGAAACTGTTTCATAATTCAACGACCTGTAATATGCAGCAACCGATTTAATTGCGATTGCTCCTTTACGAACATATTCTTCAAATATTTTACTAAGACCTTCCAAAACGTCATCAAAAGATTGAATTTTAATTCCATGTTTTTTCTCAATTTTCTCTCTACCCTTTTGATTTAACATTCCCATCATCACATAATCTAATTTAATGGCCGGAAAAAAATAATCTCGATCCATCTCCACTGTATCCATGTCAACAATCACTGCATGGATATTACATTTTTTTTTAATAACCAAATCAGTCCAATCTTTTTGTTGATATGCTGAAGTGACTTGCTCATTTAATAAATTCCAGTTAGAATCATCAATCTTATCATAAGGAAAATCATATAGTTCTTTTATCCCGGCAATAAGTATTTTATAAGAGGTTAAATTTTCTATATTCTTTAAGAATTTTCTTATACTTTTCCATTTAATTGCTGGATCTTTTGTCTCCATTGGCCAGGGAGTTTGGGCATGAGTACCTAAACCGGGCATACCTGATGTGATTAAATCAGGATTCAGATTGTGAAAAATTAAATCACATAGATCGAACTTCGGAATAATACCATTCTCATCGGGTCCCAAGTGATCATGAGAATCAATTATCGGAATGTAATTAATCTCTGCTAAAATTTTTTCTGATAATTGTGATATATAACTCATTTTTACCTCTGTTATAAGTCATTTCAATTTTCCCCAGTCAGACTAATTTTTCACTCTTTCTATTGCAAAAATTAACATATAGATTGTTTTTATTTAATTTTGAGTTAGGGATTTTTGTATTAAAGGATAAATTGTTCTATAAAATTGATCATCAAAAGGGAATCCCCATATAAGGAATTTCTCTCTTAAATCATCTTTGCAAGCCACACTTAAAGAACCAATAATTACCGACAACATTTTTGATTCTTTTGATTGCACCAAATTGTAAATTTTGTCGGTATTTTTATTTTCCTGGAAAATTTTAAAGAACTGCGAAAATATATCCCAGGAATATTTATTGCCGAGGTAATAAAAGATGCCATCAACTACATCGGGTGTCAATTTTATATAATCATTCCCAGATTTTTCATAGTAATTCAGGGCTTCGGAGTATGTATCTATCATTTTTTTCCTATCATTTTCAATTACTATTTTTATCTCTTCACTCACATTTTCTTGTAATATCTTTTCGGCAACATACATAGAATTCAATGTTGCTAAACCTTCTGAAAAACAAAAACCTGCATTATTATTATTCATTTTATCGTCAAGGAGTATTTTCGGAAAACCCGGCAAACCCCCAATTTGAAAATTATGAGCCATTTCATGAAGAAGTATCGAAAAGGGTATACTCTTACCATCTATAAACTTTTTACCTAAGTGAATAGGTTGGCCACTGTAGGCAAACATTATTTTTTTATCATAAAAAAATTTCTGTTTTTCACCCAATTTAGGGCCCAAAATTGGAACCTGTCCGGCATTAAGTGTGGTTGTCAATAAATAGCATTTATCCAAAAAATTTACCAGATCAAATTTTTGGATTACCCTTGTATACCACCCGGGGAAATCAAGTTCAACATAGGTTCCGCCAAATACCTGGTGGTCACATGTTTCTCCAATAGAAAAATCATAAAAATTTGAAAGACCCATCCATTCATTGTTTTTAGGTAAAACTTTAAGAGTCCACCTGTACACACCTTTAGATAATTTGGTACTATCAGGGAAAAAACCATTAAAGAAGAACTGATGATTTTCAATTAATCCAGATTTGTAAACACGGTCATTAAAAATATCGGTAATTTCAATTTCATACTGAGCTTCTGTGCAATAGGGCGTCCATTGAAATGCGAGATGTTTATAATTCTTTAAAATACTCAAATCAAATGAACAACAATCAAAGGGTTTAATTACATTTACAGACCATCCGTCAACGGGAGATAAATCATATTCCGGAGATTTCTTACTGATATTAATTTCTTGGGTGCGCCATTGTAAAGGCATTTCGGTACCCTTATCAGCAGGATGAGTTATCAGATAGTAGCTCCCATAATCTAGTCCTGAAAATACAAAATTTCCATCGTTTCCCGATGACGCATATTTTAGAAATAATTTATTTTGGGCATTATGAAGGTTTATTCTCAAGCTGCAAGGTTTACCATTTTCAAAGAAACTGCCTTTTATTAAGCCGTCAGATTTGTTTTCAGATTTGTTAAAATCGGAGCAATTAAAGAAATATAGAAAAATAACCATTATAATAAAGACTATTATTGGGGGAGTTTTCATTTCAAATCCAATTCTTATTTAATTTGGTTAAAAATTGACTATTGTCCAGTCGTAGATTCATTAAAATTTGACCAAAAGATAGTTTATTCTTTAAATTAATTTGAGAATATTAAATTGCGATTATTGAAGAATTCTTTTATAAAGAAACATCAAAATTTCACTTTTAATTTCATGGCAAACATTTTTTATGTTAACTGGTTTGTTTCTAAAAAACGATTCGTATCATCATGTAATTTTTGGCATACTTTTTTTGCATTCAATTCCTCACCAAAGTATAACAATTCAACATGCCTGCGAAAAATAGATTCCCATTCCTGATATTTACTAAAATAAGGTACGGGTATTCCATCTCGTTTCCCTAAATCGAAGAATACGTGTTTATAATTTGTCAGCTTTTTCGCAATATCTCCCGTTGGTAGTCCATATTCATACAGAGAAATCCTGCTTACAAACATTCTTCCCATTTGACTGATTAACTTTAGATTCTCGGGATTACTTAACATGAACCTTATTAATTCATACGATATATATTTGTTTTTTGCATTTCGTGGGATGCCTAATGCTGATCCCCCAACAAACTGAAAACGTCCGGCAGGTCCTTTAGGAGTTGGTACAACAGTATAGTCAAATTTTCCCTCCAGCAGATCGGAAAAAGCGGGCGCCCCCAAATTAAAATCAATTGCTACATTACCCTCTAAAAAAGGTTGAGGTCTTCCTTGGATAGTATCCGGAAGTGGAGATACTTTATGTTTCCATCGTAAATCACAAAGCCATTGAAAAGCCTCAATGGTTTCAGGCATATCGAATCTTGATTCTGTTAAGTTCTTATTAAACCATTCTCCTCCAAATGATTTTACAATCCAATACACATAACCTGCATTTGTCTCAGGAATAAAGTTGATTCCATATTGTGAATTATTTTTAGTCAACTTTATGGCAACATTTAAAACATCATCAAAGGTCCAATTTTCATCAGGAAGAGGATAATCAATATCTTTATATAAATTTAAATTTACATAAAATCCTCCTGGAGCCCAATCATAGGGGATTCCATATTGTATATTATTTAAGCTGAAAGATTGTAATTGAGATTGATAAAAGTCCTCAGGCCATCCTAAGGGTTTAAAATTCTCAATAAAAGAATCAAGTGGCTGAAGTAAATTTAAATTTGCAAGCGATTTTGCTCTTGTATCATGAATCCAAATCAAATCTGGCGGATTACCACCAGCTAAAAGAATAGGCAATTTTATATTGTAATTGGCAAAACTTATACCCCAATCTACTTGTACTTCCATATTAGAATAATAGTTATTAAAAAACTTATTAATGACAATATTCCATTTTTTAAACTGAAATTCACTTTCCCAACTCATAATTTTAAATTTGCCTGAAATCTCTGGATCCACAACTCCCATTGTCCATTCAGTCTTTGGATACTTGGACTCGAATACCAATGGGAGTTCTTCATCTGTATTTTTCTGTCCGCATTTTGGTGTGATTGCTAAAAAAAGTGTAAAACCACCTAAATGTCCTATTTTAATTAGAAATTCTCTTCGCTTCATTTTTTAAAAATCTCATTTTTATATAACAATAATAATCATTTTATTTTTCATAAAAGATACTGACTTTATGCAACCAATAATTTCTAATACAAGTTATGATGTTTAGAAATATTTTATTATTTTTCTTCATTACACAGGCTTATCAGATCATCAATATGAGCAGTAGCCAAACACATATAGGTATCAGCTGCACCATAATATATTTTAACTTCACCTGAGTCTTCTAATATTATACCAGTTGGGAAAATAACATGATTACGATAACCTCCCGTGGTTTCATAAGGTGTTTCAGGAAAAAGTAAAGGTTTTTTACTCATACCTATTACTTTCCTTGGATTATGAAGATCTAAAAGCATAATTCCGGCAGAATATCTTTTTTTCCAAGTTTTTTCAAAGCCATTTCGCCCTCGATCTGGATTAAAGTCGGAAGCATGAAAAATTGTGAGCCATCCTTCTGGAGTTTTTATCGGAGGTGGTCCTGCACCTATTTTCTGATTTGAAAATGGTACATGCTCAACACCAAGTAATAATTCCGGACTACCCCAATACTTTAAATCTGGCGAATCAGAAATCCAAATATCGAATCTTTCAGGATATCCTGGTCGGCCATAAATTGGGAAAGGTCTCTCCAATCTCAAATACATGTTATTAAACTTTTGGTCGAATAGCACCATATTGCGATTATCCGGGGTAGATAATGAAATAAGCTCAAAATTTACAAAATCATCAGTAACAGCAATTCCCCCTCTGATCCCATGGTTTGTATCACAGCCAAATGTCATATAACATCTTCCCTCAATCACCATCAACCTCGGATCGTAAGTGTTGATATACTCGTCACCATCATGCATGTTGAAACAAGGTTCAGGCTCAACTTTCCAATGCAAACCATCATCACTGAATGCCAATCCAAGATGAATGCCCTCTTTCACGGTATATTCATCCACCCGAATATCATTTCGAAAAATCATAACGTATTTGCCTAAGAATTTAACAACTCCAGCATTTAGTACGAGGTCAGTTTTATAAGGGACATCAGAAGCTTTTAAAATGGGATTTTCAGGGTGCCTATGAATAACCGGGCTTGACTTTAACTTTCTAATTATGTCTTCTTGCATAATAGTATTACCTTTTTTTAATTTGACTTTTCAGATAGAATTAAATTATCCTAATCTCGGTTTAATATCCTATAACCGGTTTGTGCAACATACTTTTTTATATACAAAGTAAATCATCCTTTCAAACCAGTCGTTACTATACCTCTAACATAGTATTTTTGTCCGAGAATAAATAAAATCAAAACCGGAAGAACAGTAAAACAAGAAGCAGCCATAATAAGATGCCATGGGGTCTCTGCAGCTATCCTTGCTTGAAACATAACCAAACCTAATGGTAAAGTTTTCTTCGAAACAGTATTAATCATAATTAATGGCCATAAGAAATCATTCCATGTGCCTAAAAAAGTAAATATTCCCAAGGTGGCTAGAACAGGCTTACACAATGGAAGAATAATTCGCCAATAAATTCCCCAGTAACTACAACCTTCAATTTTAGCCGCATCTTCTAAATCCCGGGGAATTCCCAACATAAATTGGCGCATAAGAAAGGTTCCCCACGCACTAAATAATCCAGGAGCAACTAACCCAATTAATGTATCAACCCAACCCATTGATTTCATGATAATAAAAAGTGGGATCATTAGTACTGGAAAAGGAATCATCAAGGTTGCTAAATAACCAAGAAATATTTTATTTTTACCAGGAAAATTTAATCTTGCAAAAGCATAACCTCCCAACGAACAGGTAAAAAGTTGTCCTATTGTCACACTTACAGTAACAATTAATGTATTGATGAAAAATCTATCAAAGGGAAGAGCGTTCCAGGCCTCTACATAATTTGACCATTGAACTTTGGAAGGAATAAAAACTGGAGGATAACTCCAAATTTCATTTGGGGATTTTAGAGAAGAAATCACCATCCAAAAAAACGGAATAGCCATAATTATGCAACCTACAATCAAAAAAAAGTATATAAAAAATCTTGAGATGTACTTAACTTTTCTTTCTTTAAGTGGCATAGGATGATATCCGGGTTTCAGGAATTAAAAGGCACTTTTTGAAAATCTCCATTGAACCAAAGTTATTGTCATAATAATAAAGAATAGAATAACCGCTGTTGTTGTGGCATATCCCATTTTGAACCATTCAAAGGCATTTTCAAAAATATAATAAACAAGAGTGGTGGTAGAGCCAGCGGGTCCACCTCTTGTCATAACATAAAATTGATCAAATCCTTGTATGGCTCCGATTGTTGATGTTACTAAGATAAAAAATGTCGTGGGATAG
>Ga0315555_1002781_pt1 | contig 12225 bp, 8 predicted proteins | sample SalMarSW160380MG_FD_202113 | JGI IMG/M metagenome (GOLD analysis project Ga0315555, IMG submission 202113) | Salt marsh sediment microbial communities from the Plum Island Ecosystem LTER, Massachusetts, United States - Salt Marsh Sediment SW1603-80 ...
GCGAATAACTACCCAGTGATTTTTCCACTCCCAGGATATAATGAATTGAGGCGCTGGGTTCCCGGGATTTGAGAGGATAATAATAGTCTAAGAATTGGCTGATCTCATATTCCTGGGAATTGATACTCATAACATATTGATAATACTTCCCCCAGGCGCCTTTGATACGAAACTGGTGGGGTAATTCCAAAACAGCATTCAAGCGTGGCTCAGTATACCAGCTGTCGATGAAACTAAACCTGGAAAAGCGCATCCCTCCCCGGAAAATAAAGCGCCCCAAAGTAATCTTATCCTCTGCAAAACCGGCCAGCAAATTCGGCTCGCGGATGGATTGACCCTCGCTGAAATAATTGAGTAAAAAATCATTGCTGAAGTAATAGCGATTAAATTCACCCCCCAGTGCCAGGGTGTTCGCCTCATTCCATTTAAAGCTTAAGGAAGATTTTAAACTCATATCGTGGATAGCATTTTTTATATCGGTGCGATAGAATAGTTTGGTGGTTTCATTTTCGTCCTCATCAAAATATTCAAAATCCAATAAAGAGGAATTTTCTGAAGAGAAGAAAGAACCGGAGAGCTGGGTTTTCAGATAGAGCTTTGGACTCAGGATAGTCTTTAAAACGGCGCTAACAGCCTGGTTATGCCAATTATTGCGATAGTATAGATCATAATCGTCAAAGATATCCGTGTCTAAGGTGGTCGCCAGATAGGACAGGTAATTTGAGGCGGTGAAATCAAAATAATCTCTGGAGTAATAGTAACGCAGACTCAGGCGATTAAGCCGGCTGATCTTCCAGTTAAAGGAAATATTCATATCATAAAAATAGCTGGGCGAATACATCAAATACCTGGAAATGAGATTATAATGATATCTTCCGGAAACCATCATGGTAGCATTTTTCCCCACCGGAAAATCGAATACTGCATTGGTGTGGGTAAGGGAAGGTTCCAGCTCGCCGTGTAATTTCCGGTTGTTTCCTTCCCGGGTGGTAATATAGAGAACCGAGGAATTTCGACCGCCGTATTCGGCGCCGAAACCGCCCACCATCATTTCCACGTTTTTGACCGCGTAAAGGTTAAACAACCCTGAGGCAGTTACAAAATGATAGGGATTGTATATAGTTACCCCGTCTAACAGGATCAGGTTTTCCCCGGGATCGCCGCCCCGCACCGAATAAAGGGGTGAGATGGGGTCCACCCCGGTGATACCCGGTAAATATTTAATGGCCCGAAAAATGTCATTGCGGTGGGCGGGAATGGTCTTAATCTCTGCCGGGGTGATCTCCCGGAAACCGGATTCAACTTCGGTATCGGCGATTTCGGAGGGTGGAGCCGTGACGACAATTTCCTCCATTTCGATGGGCTTTTCTGCCAGGGGAATATCATCCAGAACCAGGCTTCGGTCGCGAACAACGACCTCAATCATTTTTGCCGCATAGTTAATATGATGAAGTTCCAGGACATAATTCCCGGGAGCAAGACTGGTGATGCGGAAAAAACCGTTTCCATCACTGGCCGCGCCCATCAATTCCCCCTTAACGATAACATTAACGCCGATGATGGTTTCCCGGGATTCCTGATCTACCACGTAACCGGAAATAGTGTAGGTTTGGGCGCCGAGCCCGGTGACCCACAACCCTATCATCAAAATGAATAATCTTTTCATAGCTTGACACCCAGGTAGATGGAGAAACCCATTTTAAACTGCCAATCTTTAGAATAGATATAAAATACATTTTCCTGCACGCCGATGCCGAAAAGCATTGAGCGTTTATCGAGCACATTATAGACAATATCCTGACCCAACACATATTCAAAGATTAGGGCATCATAAATTTCGTGATTGATAGTTTGGATATCTTTCCAGCGGTTGATGCCCAACATCAGTTGGGATTTGCCCCTAAATACAAAATTGCGCTGCAGGCGATGAAATAAGTAATCCCGCGAAAGCCCGAAACTCAGCGATTCAAAATTCTCAGCATTTCGAAATCTTAGTTGATACCCTCCGGTGCGGATAAACCACCGTCGCGCTTCGCGATGGGAAAAGAACATTTCCCAATCAATGACATGGCTGTCTGTATAGCGGATATAGGATACCCCACTATAAAGATTTATGGATTTCCCGGTGTATGCTTCTGTACGCAAATTTTCCAGCCTGGGAGTTTCAAGGTCAGCCAGACTAACCGCTATGGTGTTTAAATCTGTAGTAAACTCCTGCTGCCAGTCGTATATGGTCTTTTGGAAGCCATTCTTCAGTTTATCGCCAAAGATGGCTGGTCGCCGGGGGACTTCATAAAGGATTTCCCCGATAAAATGAGTGCTGTCAGGATGATACCAAAAAACCCGGAAAGCGGCATTCAACAAGTAACGAGGATACAGCCAGCTTCCGGAATTTTTGGAAAGGTTGAATTCATCGATAAATAACCGGATTTGGGGCAAACTTGATCGATCTGCAGGAGAGTTAAGTGCCTCCAGGATTTCCCGGCTCAGCGGCTTTTCGGTGCGGATATCCAGGTCCACCGGGATGAAAAGGAATTTAGTCACTTCATATTTTCCGACCGTGCGGGGGGATTCATCCCTAATATCCCGGATGGAATCAATTGGTATTTCAGGGCTTTGAATCGATAGTGGATTTTCAAACGAAACCAATATGGAATCCTTCACCAGTTTTTGTGCCAGTAGCATTGCGGGGGTTGGTATAATTGTGAGTAAAACGAAGAGACAAGAAAAAAATGGCAGGATGAAAGACTTTTTAAAACCCGGATTGATATGAAGAAGCTTCATATCTACCTCTTAGATTTAGAAAAGAATTATGATATCGGTTACCTAAAATCCTGTAGGGGAAATTAATACCATCTTTTCTAATAACAATCATAAACTATTGGGAACGTCACAGTCTGGTAAAAAGTTACAGAGAAATTAATTTTTATAAAATGAAAAAGTATAATGTCTATACAAATTAATTGGTATGGGATGAGTACCCTAATCAATATGTTTTACTCCATATAAACCTGTTCCAGGACTAAGTACAAGATGATTAGTTGCCGTGCCAAAGTGCTGACTTGTCTAGTTACCGCAAGATAACCAAAAGCCTAACCAACTGCAAATCCACAACCCGGCAATTAATTATACACGCTGTTGTCTGCTGTTTTATGTGTTATTTTATATGAACAATTGCTTTTATCTGGCGGGCGGTTGACGTTTTATATTTAAAAACATGGGTACGCTCATCACACAGTAATGACTACTTTTCCTCGGGCGTGTCCCTCTCCATAGTACCGGAGAGCTTCAGCGACCTCACTTAACGGGTAACGTCTGTCTATAACGGATTTTACTTTGCCGGCTTCAATAAGCTCTTTCATAAAAACCAAATCCTTGTTTGGTTTCACCGTCCAACTACCCAGTTTCTTACTCCCGAACATTGAAATCCATGGTCCCAGGAGATTAGCCTGGAAAATTTGAGCCATGGCCTTGGGACCTCTCATGGAACCTCCGGTCGCGACATAAATTCCCCTGGGACTTAATGCACGCTTGTAATCGAAAATCGAACGATATCCCGCAGTGGCAAGAATCAGGTCATAACCCTTCCCATTTTTAGTGAAATCTTCTTTAGTATAATCAATAACATGGTCTGCACCAATCGAGCGCACCATGTCCAAATTCCTCGTGCTGCACACGCCAGTCACTTCAGCCCCGAACGATTTGGCAATCTGCACCGCAAACGTACCGATACCGCCAGACGCGCCATAAATCAAAACCTTCTGCCCCATCTGAATCTGTCCTTTGTCGCGAAGACCCTGCAGGGCGACGAGTGCCGCTTCAGGTACGACCGCTGCTTCTTCGAATGTCATATTGACCGGCTTCAGGGCTAATACATTTTCAGGAACACATACATACCCGGCAAAAGCACCAAAGCCACATTGACATATGTCCCCGAATACCTCATCACCTGGCTGAAACTGCTTTACGTTTCTACCAACCACTTCAACCCGCCCCGCTATGTCATTTCCGGGAATCTTGTGTTTTGGTTTTAGAAGCCCAATGCCCATTAGGCGGGCCAAGAACGGTTTTCCGCTCACGTGAATCAGAATATTATAATTCACGGATGACGCATGAATTTCCACCAGGACTTCATCGTCCTTAGGAGTAGGTTTTTCTACCTCTTTGAGCTGAAGAACCTCCGGTGGGCCGTATTTGGTGTATATAATGGCTTTCATACTAATTTTTCCCGGTTTTCATATTTACCCATTTCTTCTTGAAACTAAGGTCGTTATCACCAGACCCAGTCCTAATCCTACTAACATAGATCCAACGAATGCCAGGGGATTTTGCTGTAGGAAGAAAAATCCAACACCGATACCTATAAGTACACCACCACCAATAGCCCAGGTGCTCTTATCCTCTTTTTTGTTTGTCTTATCCATCACATTTACCTCCTTTTCATTTGATTAACTAATCTGCCCATTATGGTAATCTTTTTAGCTTTTGTTATCAGGTATCAAGGAAATGACCACATTTCCTTTTTTGTGTCCTTTTTCGACATAGCTGTGTGCCTCAGCAATTTGTTCCAGGGGATAGCGTCTGTCAATGACCGGTTTAATCTTTCCCGCCTCGATAAGTTCTTTGAGGAAAATCAGATCTTTAGTCCTATCGCTTGCTGGTCTCAAACCTGTAAACGCAATCATTGCTTTTTTACCACTCAACATTGACGTCCATAACATTTGAGGAATAATTGCCGGTGTCAGGGTAGCTTCAAGATAGATTCCTCCATGCTTCAGCGAACTTTTACAACGTGAAAATGAACTCTTGCCTACTGTGTCAAAAATAATATCATAGGTCTCACCATTTTTGATAAAATTCTCTTTGGTGTAATCGATCACCCTATCGGCTCCAAGAGATTTTACCAATTCTAAATTCGCGGTACTGCATACCCCGGTCACTTCCGCCCCATAGTATTTGGCAAGCTGCACCGCAGCAGTACCTACACTTCCAGAGGCGCCATTGATAAGGACTTTTTGCCTGCCTGCCGGCGAGGCAGGTCCACTCTGAATATTTCCCTTATCTCTAAGGAAAGGCAATGCTGTTAAAACCCCATCACAGGCGGCGGCTTCCTCATAGGTCATATTGGCCGGTTTTATTGCCAGCGTCGTCCCTTCTTCAGGCAGACATATGTACTCGGCATAAGCACCATAACCGGGACCGGTGGTACCAAAAACCTGGTCACCTTCCTTAAATAATTTTACATCTTTGCCTACTGATTCTATTTCCCCAGCTAGCTCAGTCCCTTGAATAGGGTTTTTTGGTCTTATGAGACCAGTGAAAAATCTGCCAACAAACGGGTCACCCTTTCGAAAGGTGCAGTCCACTGCCGTTACTGTTGTCGCATATACTCTTATCAGTACTTCAGTGTCCTTGGGCGTAGGTTTTTCTACCTCTTTGATCTGAAGAACATCAGGTGGTCCGTATTTTGTGCATACAATTGCTATCATAAATATTCCTCCAAAGTTGCTTTTATTCGGCCATTTTCAGTATAGTAATACCACAATCGTTCCTGCAAGCTTTCAGAAGCTAACTGAATACTAATTAATTAGATTGCCTCTCACCAATATGCTTAATATAAAGGAATTTATGGCTAAAACCATACATTGATTCCCCCGTCAACTTTTGGTGTCCGTAAAATTTGTATGACCTGGCTTGATCCGATAGTGAGGAAAGACAAAAAATATAAAAAGAGTTCAATTTCAGCCGTACATTCTCCTCCCCACATCATTGCTTCTGGTTCTATTTACAGCTGAAATCGGTTTAGCAACTCCCGAGCAAAGCTGGTTTGCGCTTCTGATATTTTAAATCCAATGGAGTACAATTATCAGGGCTGTGCTGATAAATATTGCCGCAACCCAGTACCAGGTCGTACAAATTCTGTTGTTTTTATGGCGAGCTAAAAAAGCTTCATAAATTGCCATTAAAAATGGTGGGATAGCGGTGGGCAGGTAACCAATTTGCTTCGGCAGAATCCGCTTGGAGAAATATGCCATGACAATGATACTGATTCCGCTAGCCAATGCAATTTGAATATGAGGTGATTTGAGTAATTTTTTAAGATTTGACATATTTAAATCCTTACCTAATATTTCGTTAAACGTATCAGGAAAAAACAGGTCTAATTTAAATTTACTCAAAATATTTTAACCACATTCCTTTCCATCTGCAAAATAATATAATTTTATTTTAAGCTATATTACATCGCTTAAACGATATGACCCAATAATGGGTGAGATAACCAGATCTAGCGCTTATAGAAATGATACCTGCGAGCTCATCTTTGGGTGATAAAGTCCGATTTTTTGATACAGGGTATCTTCATAAAAGAGCGACGCCGTTCGGCAGCGTTCTTCGGTGTCGTAACCGTTATCGGCAAAATTACGTGGCCGATCCAATCCAAAACAGTTGAAAAAACTCCAGTCGATGTTTTGCACGTATTGCAGAATGCAGTTTGAACGGTTTTGTGTCCGGTCAGCTGGGGGTAGAAATTAATCCTGAAATAAATTCAAATATGTTTCAAACACAAAAATTCTATTCCGTTTGAAGCCGGTTTTTTCGGTTAATATGTTTAATTTTATAAATTCATTGAGGATGGCATTAGCAGTGGGTTTGGTGATTTCCATTTCATCCACAATATCTCCTGATGTAATCGTAGGAAATTTAAACAAATAATGCAGTAATTTCTTGGCAACCGGGAGGCGTTTTCCCAAAGTTATTATTTTCTCATTTAGATTATTATAAAGGTTCAGAATTTCTTGCAACGTCGAAACAGCAAGTTGTGCCGTATCACTCATGCCAACCAGAAAAAATTTAATCCATTGCGCTAACTCATTACGTGATCGAACACGGTTAAGATTATCGTAATACAAGTTTCTGTTTTTTCCAAAAAATGAAGACAGATAAAGCAACGGCCGGTCGATAAGTTTATTGCTCACCAGGTACAGTGTAATAAGCAGCCTGCCAATTCGCCCATTACCGTCTAAAAAAGGATGAATGGCTTCAAATTGATAATGCGCGATAGCGATTCGAATCAGGTGAGGAACATGAATATCTTTATTGTGTAAGAATTGTTCCAGATCGCTCATCAGGACGGGAACATCGTTGGGATGCGGGGGAATATATACTGCATCTTTTATGGTGGCGCCGCCGATCCAGTTCTGACTTTTTCTGAATTCACCAGGCATTTTATGTTGTCCCCGAACGCCCTGCATCAATACCCGATGCGCTTCACGCAGTAAACGGGAAGATAATGGCAGTTTCTCCAGGGAAACAATGGCTTCATCCATGGCCCGGATATAATTTTGCACTTCGCGCCAGTCATCTCTTTTTTCCGGGGCGATGGTTTTTTCACTACGTGCTGCTTCTGTGATCTCTGTTTGCGTGCCTTCGATGCGACTGGATTGTGTCGCTTCTTTAATCACATGCATGCGGATAAAGGTATCCACATCCGGCACATGCCGGGAATAGGCGTTTAATTCTCCTAATTTTAAGTTGGCTTCTTCAAGGAGTGTTTGTAATTCAGGTTGGTCAATAAACCATTCCAGATTGATCTTTGCGGGCATAAAGCTTTTATATTCTGGCTGCGACATAAAAATCCCGGATTTAAAAGCGCTTATTTTCATATCTTTCACTCTGATTCATCTTGGTAAAAGAAAATATAATATCTTTAACTATAAAAACCCGTAGTAAAAGTCTAAACCACAGATTGACGCAGATTTACGGATTTCGCAGATTTTCATAATCAGTGTAATCAGTTAATCAGCATCCATGGGCGGCTTAGAAGAGGCCTGCCTGCCCGGCAGCTGCCGGGCTCAGGCAGGCAATCCCCGCGTTAAGGAAGTACCCAGGGACGAATAATCCCGCAAATACCGGAAAGGAGATCGCCACGTCGCTTCGCTCCTCGCGATGACCGTGTTTGTGTGTCATTACGAGGCTGGGATGTCGAAACCGGCCAGTGTTTTTAGAACCTGATCGCTGGGGTAATCGAAAGTAAAAAATCCTCTATTTTTTAAAAAGATCTTTCAGTTTATTTTTTAAATTCTGTTCTGCCTCTTTTTTCTTCTTTTCCAATTCCAGTTTTTGTTTTTCCAGCTCGGCCTGTGCCTGTTTCTCCGCTTCAGACTTTTGTTTATCGGCCTCTTTTAAAGCGGCTTGTTTTAACTGATCCGTGGTCCCTTTAACAATATCCGATGCGGAGGTTTGGATCTTCGGATCCTTTATTGTTCCCAGAATATTTACATCCACCACCACCGTTTCATCAGTCAAAAGGTTAACATCCTGCTTTATTAAACCCGCTATGTAAGTGTTGGCTTCCTTTTTTAATTCAGCCGCCGGTATCTGTATTTTTAACTGATAATCAAGGCTTTTATCCAATCCGTTTGAACCCGATGCAAGGATCTGGTATTGATCCACTTTGAAGGTCATCGGTTTTAGATAAAACCTGCCATCTTTGATCTGGTAGCTGGGATTTAAATTGTTAAGCGCCGGATTATGCAGCGGGCTGAGCTGGAGAATGTCTGCGGTCTTGTTCAGGGGAGGGAAATTTTGGACGTTTACTTTGGGAATATCCAGCGCACCCTGGCTAAACATTTTATCCCATACCGGCATCAATGTTTTTTCAAGGTCTGTATTGATATTGACGCTCCCGCTCACCATGCCGTTTAAATATTCTGCCATGGGGGTAAGCTGTTGAACGGTCACGAATTTCTGAAACATTTCCGGAATATTGAGTGATTTTAGTTTTAGATCGAAAAAGATATGGGGCTTTTTGGGGGGAATATAATCATAGGTCCCGTTTGCAACCATTGATCCCTGCAGCATCTTGCTTTCCAGATCCATCAGGTTTAATTTTTTATCCTTGAGCAGCAGATTACCCTTTACATCTGTCATATTAAGATTGTCAAACTGAACCTGTTTAAAATCGGCGGCCATCAGAAACTCTATTCGCTCCGGTAATTCAATGGCCTCAATGGCCTGACTTTCTCCGGCCAGCCAGGGATTCAGGTCGAAGAAGTTCGACTGTAGATTTAAGGCACCTTTAATGGTTTTGTTTTCCAGTAAATATCCAATCACATTTTCCAGACTTCCGTTTGCCTTCAGATCACTTTTCCCGATTTTGACGGTCAGTTTTTGCAGGATCACTTTTTGAGGGGAAAAGTTCAGGGTGGCTTGCGGTACCTGCAGTTTATCCGGCAGTTCCTGAGCTGCATATTCAACATTTGACAGATTAATAGTCCCGGTGGCTGCATATCGGTCGGTTTGACCTTTTTTGATGGCGGATAGAAAGCCTTTAAATTTCAGATCGGACTGAACCATTCCTTTTAAATCCATCTTGGTTTCCATGGGATAAATATTGGGCAATTCTCCCAGATTAAATTTGCCGTTAAAACTGGCATCCAGATATGGATCCGATACCGGCGTTTTTATAGTCGCCTGGCTTTCAAATGGTTCATTCAGAACTTCCAGATGCAGTTTCTTAAGCTGTACGATGGTTTGATCCATGGTTTGGCCGGGATTCTGAACATTTAGATCGATCCGGATATTCCGCACCGCTGTGGGCAGCTGGCTGTACTGCAGCATTCCGTCTTTTACCAGAAGAGCGATGTCGAAGGCCGGTATGCTGGATTTACCGGAAGTTCCCTTTATTTTTCCATTAAGTGAAAGCTGTCCCTCGGATTTCAGATCGGAAAAATCTTTTTGATAAACTGCAGGTATCATCGACAGAATATTCTTCAGCTCGGCCTGCGGTGCAGAAAAGGTGATATCCATTTCCGTATTGTCACCGCTGCTTTTTAACCAGCCGTCAAAATTTAAACCCAGTTGATTTAAGCGGACCTCATTCTCCTTAAAGGTGAATTTCTTTTGCGCCATATCCATTTCAATATCCGCTTTAACCGAGGCTTCGGCCCGGTTCAAGTAGTTAATGCCGCGGGACTCTACAGTTAAACCGGCAATTTTTGTCACGGTGGACAGGACAAAGTTGGTTTTGGCAAAGTCTCCTTTGCCGTTGTGTTCTAATCCGGTTATTTTCAGCAGCGTCTGGTTGGGATCATCCTGAAAAGTGAGCCTGCCATTGGAGATCCCATATTCGTCGATGGCCAGATTGAGTTCGGAAGGTTTGGCTTCGGTGCCTGCAGGTGATTCTTCAGCAGATTTTTTCATGATCAGCCAGTTGGCGCGGCCGTCTTTCAGCACCCGCAGATGAATTATGGGGTCAACCAGCCGGATGGAATTAATCTCAACCTGCTTTCCGAATAAAAGGCTTTTCAGGTTAACGGTTGCCTGAAATTCGTCCAGGCTGGCCAGGGTATCCCCTGCAAAAGGTTCTTTATTCAACACCATTAATTGATCAACTGTTAGGGTCATTTTAGGAAAGTGTTTGATGAGGCTTAAGCCGATATCATTAAAATCCAAGGTGGCGGTAATGTTTTTATTGGCCTCTTCCTTCACCAGTTTTATCACCTGACCCTTGAATGCAATGGGCACTATGATGAGAACAGCTAGAAATACAACAATGACAATGCCGGCAATAATCAGAAATTTTTTCATTTTCATCTTTCTTTCTATGAGGTTAATTAAGTTTTCATCAGTAACCGGATAAATTTACATCATTTCTTGGCCGGAATGAAGTAAATCAGGTGGGGATATTATATTTTTTCTTTCCACATGATTGGGATAATTCGGAAAAATTGGCTTGACATAATTTTGAACCGGGTAATTTCTGGCATTCGTTAATATGTTTGGTTACGGCAAATTTATTTGACCGGATGATTGTGGACAATGAACCCCGAACCGGTTTACCGAATTGTTCGATTGTAGGGGCACGGCATGCCGTGCCCCTACGGGTATTCATGGCCCCACCGCGAACATTATGGCCGTCACGGACATCAATGGCCACATCATCATCAATAATAATAATCCCATTCACCCCGTGAGATAATTCTTCAACCGATTCTTTAAATAACGTTTACCCCACGCAGTTTTTAGGTATTTTTCACGTTCTAGAGCATCTTTCTGATTCAGACATCCTTCCCAATAAACTAATGTTAACGGCCTTCGATGCTTTGTTGATTCAACCATACCTTTCTGATGTTAATCTAGACGATTTTGAAGGCTATCGGTATATCCTGTGTAAAAATTGTTATCCTTTTTAGATTGCAATACATAGATGTAGAAATTCACATTCATAATTACCTTCCTTATCTCACGGGGTGAAAAGGATCGGGGATTTCCAACCAATATTCCCGGGCGGTTTTGCCAATCGGGGATAAAACCATCCGGCCATTTTTAATATCGCCAAATAAACATGCCAGTTGACGGGTGCAGATGGTGATATAATACCAACCCGGGAATGTGTAATCATATTCCTTTAACCGGATAGAACGTCGTTGGTGTTTGTTTTTGTTACAGGACATTTTTACCTAATCTGTAGGGGCGTATCATTATACGCCCCTACCATATATCATTAATCGCCGGTATCATTTGTTATTAGTCTATCACGGGATTATTCGTTAATCTACAATTTCATTATATTTTTATCAATAGCAAATTCAAAGACCATAGCGGGTATTTTCTCAGCCATCACACTGCTGGAAGATTCTTTTTCTTCATGCGATGACTGATAAGAAAAAGAATACCCACCACCACGAATGGAAAAGTAACCGACAGGATGATAACCAGGCTCAACCAAATGGAGTGGTTCCTATTATAATTCAAAATAAAAATAAACGGGCTAAAGGCAATACCGATCACCATAAAGATGATGCCGCCGATAAGTTCCCATTTCCAGGCAATAATAAGAAAAGCAAGTAAAACAAAAGATGGAATAAGATGGATAAAAAAGGCACCGAGTTGTTGCCAGATGGTGAGCCCGGGTGCAAATGCATCGGCGGCGAACAGACTAATAAAAAGAATAGCCAGGATACAGAGAATCCGTGGTAACCAATAAAATAATCTGATGGATGTTTTCATTTTACCTCCTTATTTAATCTTGTCCTGAATATAAATTCATTATTCTTATCAATCCATCTAAGCCAAGTAAACACAATTGTGTTTATACCTTGCATCACTACTGTCCCAGTATTAGTCAAATAAATTCAATTGGTTAGAGAGGCCTGCATTAAGCTTTGTGTAATCATTATCTGTAACTAATTGTAAAATAGAGACTTTTTCAAATATGTTCAC
>Ga0315555_1002786_pt1 | contig 12213 bp, 12 predicted proteins | sample SalMarSW160380MG_FD_202113 | JGI IMG/M metagenome (GOLD analysis project Ga0315555, IMG submission 202113) | Salt marsh sediment microbial communities from the Plum Island Ecosystem LTER, Massachusetts, United States - Salt Marsh Sediment SW1603-80 ...
AAGAATTAAAGAATGGATCAATTTCTTTAATTATTATGGATATAAATTTGAAGAATACTTATCTTAATGATGAAAAAGTTGACGGAGTAATTTTATCCAGGTTGGTTAAGGAAAATCCTAAATATTTAGAGATCCCAATTTTACTTGTTACGGCATATTCATTGGTTACTGATGGACCGGGATTCTTTAAAGAAAGCTTGGCTGAAGATTATATTACAAAACCAATTATGGATTACAATCTTCTTTTGGAAAAAATAAAAAAATTGGTTGAAGGTTAAATGACAAAAGATCAAATTTTAGTTGTAGAGGATGAAAAAGATACAAGGTATATTCTTGATAAGTTATTATCAAAAAACGGTTATGAAGTTGTAACATCTGTAAATGGTGAAGAAGCTATTGAAATTTTAAAGCAGCACAAACCCAAGGTTATAATTGCAGATTGGACCATGCCGATTATGGATGGTATTGAGTTGTGCAAAATTTTAAAAAATGATGAAAAATATAAGTTGATTTATTTTATAATTTTAACCGCAAGGGCCTCGTTAAAAGACAGGGTTATCGGACTTGATGTTGGTGCAGACGATTTTCTAGTTAAACCCGTCGATAACCAGGAACTATTGGCAAGAATAAGATCAGGTATTAGAATTCATAATCTCCAAAATGAATTAAAAAATATCGAGCATAATAAAGCTATTATTGAAATGGCATGTACAATTGGACATAAAATAAATAACCCTTTAGCAAGCCTTCTAATGTCTATTAAAAATATTGAAGATGAGTTAAATTCCGATGAAAAAGAAAAATTTAACGACGATTTCAGCATTACCCACCAATCCATCGAAAAAATCAAATTTTTAGTAAATGATTTAATACATCTCCAAAATCCGGATTTAATTGAATATACACCGGACCAAAAAATGGTCAATTTAGGCAAATAATCCTAAAGTAATTCCCCCTTTTTTCGATTATAGATTAGGGAGTTTACCATGTTGGATAAAATTAAGGATATACAATTAAATCTGAATGGTTCGAAAACAAACTATTATACTGGTCAGTATAGCAGAAATAATTTTGCAAAAAAAGATTTTCAATATACTGATACATTAAAGTGTTCCGAAGCCGTTCAATACATAATGCAGAAAAAGTGGCAGATCAAAGAGCTGTTTTTTTTGTCTGGGAAAAATCTGTCTGTTTCGTTTGTGGCATCAGAGATTGAGTTTCATACAATCATCGATACAAACGAATTGAATTCGTTGTCTAAAATTGACTATTCAATAAGCTCTGAAAAAGAGGTTCATGATGAAAAGAAAAAGTTAACAGCTTTTATTTCTTTGGACATTACGGAAAAAGATTCAAAAGGAAAGAATATTGAAAGTGAACTACCTGGAATTAAAATGCTGATTAAAAGACTATTTTCACTTAATATCGAAAATGAACTGAATTCAAATGATAGTACAGTGTTAAACAATCTTTTTGATGATATAATTGAGTTTATAAGTTTTGATATGTCTTACATTAACTATAGTCTCTTTGAATTTATTGCAAAATTAACAGGTTCAAAAATTAATGTAGCCCCGATAGAAAACAATCCTCTAATAACCTTGAACAAAATACAAGTAGAAAAAGTTTAGACTTACAACATCTCTTATCATAATTAGCAGATATTTAATCCATCTTTTTGTGAAGAAAATTTAATTTTTATTTCTTAAGTTACATTTTAGATTATATAAGAATATTATTTACATTAACCGTTTTTGTTCAAAAGACTAATAACGGTTCAGTTCTTGCTGATAAATAGGAAAGTAAAAAATAAACAGGCAAGAATTTTTACATAACATAACTTATCAAGTTAAATAAAAATGAAAGGAAGGGGAATATCATGTCAACTGATATTCATAATAAACCTGAAACCGACTTACCGGTAGATGAGGGGATCGATGAATCAAAATATTCAGTGCAAACACATTTGATTTATGGAAAAAATTATTCAAATAAATGGGATTATTCACACCACGTAATTTCGCCGCTCTCCAGTTCAGTAATTTTTAGATTGGATTCTGTAGAAAGGGGAGCAGAAGGTTTTGAAGAATTTGCTCATTCAAGTTTAATTGACGGTAAACCAGGACCTATTTATATTTATGATAGACTGGGCGAACCAAATAAAGATCTACTTGAAGAAAACCTTGCCTTTGTAGAAAAAGGTGAAGTAGCGGTTACATTTGCAACGGGGATGGGAGCTATCTCAGCAATTCTTGGTATTTTAACTAATTCAGGTGATGAAATAGTTACTCACAAAACTTTATACGGTTGTACATTTTCTTTGCTTAATAACTGGTATCCAAAATATAATATCAAAAATACTTCTGTAGATTTAACTAATCTGGAAAATTTAAAAAACAATATAACCGGTAAAACAAAAGTGATATATTTTGAAACTCCGGCAAATCCAAATCTTGATATCATAGATATAAAAGCAGTTAAAGAAATTGTAAATGAAGAAAATAAAAGCCGAACGGAAGAAAACAAAATCTATGTTGTGGTAGATAATACTTTTGCAACTCCATATTGCCAAAGACCGATTGAATTTGGTTCCGATTTTACTGTTCACTCATTAACAAAAGGAATCGGTGGTTTTGGTACCGATATGGGCGGCGTTGTAATTGGTCCAAAAAAGTTCCATGATATTTTGATGTTATATCGTAAAGATTTTGGCGCAGTTCTAAATACAAAAGCTGCATGGACAGTTTTAACTTACGGATTACCTACGTTGCATCTTAGGATTTCACAGCAAACAAAGAGTGCAATACGGATAGCTGAATTTTTAGAAGCTCATCCTAAAGTTGAAATGGTTAATTACCCTGGATTAAAAAGTTATCGTTTTTATTCGTTGGCAAAAGAACAAATGATTGATTTTAACGGCAATTTTGCTCCAGGCAGCTTAATTTATTTTACTCTCAAAGGAAAAACTAATCTGGATTGTAAAGAAAACGGCAGGCGGTTTATGAATTTTGCAGCAAAAAATGCTTATACTATGACACTTGCTGTTAGTCTTGGGCATACAAGAACTTTAATAGAACATCCGGCTTCTATGACGCATTCCATGGTACCGGCTGATAAATTAATTGAATATGGTATAGATCCCGGAGGTATAAGATTAGCTGCAGGTTTGGAAAATACCGATGACATTTTATTTGACCTGGAAAAATGCCTGGCAATTGTATAAAATAACAATACTATCTTTATAATTATAGCTATTAAATATTAGGTTATAAGAAATGAAAAGTATGCTTGTTGTTTTAAAGCGATTATCATTTTTTATTTTCTTGAATATCTTTCTAATGAATGGTTTTTTATACAGTCAAATAAAAATATATAACGACCTACCCGGTTTTAGAGGTGTTGCCTGGGGAAGTAAAATAGATAAAGTAAAAGCAACTGAAACCGAAAGTTATATGCAATTTTTCCATGGCTTTGGTATCGATGCATTGTCATATAAAGGATATATTGCCGGTTTAACCGCCAGGATAGACTATTCATTTAAAGATGGAAAATTATTTGAAGGGACTTACTCAATTACTCCCGATGAAGAATTTAAAATTGATTTTAATAAATTAAAAAGTTTTTTAATCAATAAATATGGTAAACCGGATCTTAGAGCAGGATTATCCATTGAATCGGATTCTCTATGGATACAAGTAACTGACTACGGTAAATTTAGAGGACCTGAATTATATTGGAAATTTAAAAATGGATTTATCGGGCTTATTGCATCAAAATTTGAGGAGGATGTAACTCTTACAGTTCTTTATTCAAGCGAAAAATCAATTGAAAATTACGGCAAAGACAGGTTAATTTCGACTGAAGATTATATTGAATGAGTAACCAGAGTTATAAAGGTATATAGATATAAAGTTATAAAATATTTCTCTTAAACTTTTATATCCCATATACCTTATACCCATAAACACTATTATTTTGTTCTTAAATTGTGTTTTTTTCTGTAGATAGTCCTGCTTGCTCTATTCTGTTCGGCATGCAATTTAGCTTTTACTTTTGGAGTTACAACACCATCTGATTTTGCATTTATTTTATTTTTTTGGATTTTTTTCTGTTGTTTTTCCAGGCGAATAGTCTCACCTTTAGTTAATTCTCCGTTTTTTACTCCTTGATGGATTCTCTCTTGTTGATTTATCTGGCGTTTTGTTGCTCTTGGAGTTTTTGTTTGAGCAAATGTTGAATAAGAAATAACAAATAAAATTGTTGCTAAAGCCAGCAAGAAAATTTTTGTTTTCATTTCTACCTCATTTTTTGTTAAAGATTTATTTATTCGGATTATTAAATTTCTAATTATGTGCCAAGTCCATATAGTTAATTTCTGATAAAATTTGCGCTTTTAGCAGAATTGAATTGCCTGAATATAGAATAAATTTGCCTGGTAGCTATATTGCCAGGTATATTTAACAAATCATTTAAAAAATATGTAGAAACAAAAGATATCTTAAAAACATAAGTTTGGGTTTCGATGGAGTATCGGAGATAATTATTTATTTCTTAGGCTGCAGAATTTTCAATTTGTTCAGCTTTAAAAGGGAACTCAAAAAAATAATGAAATTCGTCTTCTTTAATAATTTTATCTTTTGTTAAAAAATATTTGTCTATTTGATTTTCTTTCATAACTGGAAGATACAAACCTTCTTCATAATATATTTTAGGCAGCCTAATTTGTTTATGGGATACGAGATAAGCCATATCAATCATGACCTTTCTAACAAACTGTCCGTTTTCTTTTCTAAGATATAGGGATCTCAAATAACTCCTTAAAATTAGATTCGAAAATTTAATAAAAAATTGTTAAAAATTTAGGATAGAAGAAAATTTATTTTTTTAAATGACAATTTTTATTGAAAACTACTTTTTACCGTTTAACAATTTAGTTCTGGTGATTATGCTTTATAATTCAATTTACTTATTTTACAGAATAATAATTTAATAGTATATAGGAGAATAACTTGGGTTTGTTAGTTGTAGGAACACTAGGTCTTGATAATGTTTCCACTCCATTTGATAAAATAGAAAATGCTTTGGGTGGTTCGGCAACATATATAGCATTATCTGCCGGTTATTTCAGTGGTCCCATATATCTTGTTGGTGTTGTAGGAAAAGACTTCCCGGAAAGATATATTCATTTACTCGAAGAGCATGATATTGATATAGAAGGGCTTCAAGTGTTAGAAAATGAAAAAACATTTCGCTGGGCAGGTAAATATCATTATGATTTGAATGTTAGAGATACACTTCTAACCGAATTAAATGCTCTGGAAAATTTTGACCCTATTGTTCCTGAAAAATACCGCAAAGCAAAATTTGTATGTCTTGGAAATATCGACCCGACATTACAATTGAAAGTTTTAGATCAGGTGGAAAGCCCCAGGTTTGTAGTATGTGATACTATGAATTATTGGATTGAAGGAAAAAAAGAAGAGCTGTTGAAAGTTCTTCAAAGAACTAATGTTTTAATAATTAATGATTCCGAAGCACGTTTGCTTACAAAAGAACCGAATTTAATAAAATCTGCTAAAGTAATTAGAGAAATGGGACCTGATATTTTAATAATAAAAAAAGGGGAACACGGTGCTTTGCTTTTTGCAGATGATATAATCTTTTCTGCTCCTGCTTATCCTATGGAAATGATTTATGATCCAACCGGTGCCGGTGATTCATTTGCCGGCGGGTTTATAGGTTATCTCCATAAAACCCAGGATTTAAGTCCTGAAAATATGAAGTGTGCTGTTGTATATGGAAGTTCGATGGCTTCTTTTTGTGTTGAGAAGTTTAGTACAAAAGGATTAGAAGACTTAGAATATTTACGTGTTCAGGATAGGTACAGGGATTTTCTTAAACTTTCACAATTTGATGAAAAAGAATAATTATTTTTCTTTAGATTTTAAAGACGATAAATTTATCTTCCTCGATCAAACAAAACTTCCGCTTGTTGAAGAATATATTGAAACTGAAGATTATAACAGGATAGCGGAAGCAATTGAGAGATTGGAGATTAGAGGAGCACCGGCTATTGGGGTAGCGGCAGCTTATGGTTTAGCTCTTTCATTAAAAGATACGAATAAAAATTCTGCAGATGAAAAATTTAATAATGCATATACCCGTCTTTCAAAAACCCGTCCTACCGCAGTAAACTTATTCCGATCTTTAAATGATTTAAAAAAAGTTTTTTTGCAAAATAAAGATTCCGATGATATTTATTCCATCATTAAAATGGAAGCAGAGAAGATTCATAAAGATGATATTGAAAAGTGCAGGTTAATCGGCGAGAATGGTTTAAATATATTTAAAAAAAATAAATCAAATATATTAACACACTGCAATACAGGTAAGCTTGCAACCAGCGGAGATGGAACGGCATTTAATGTTATTAAAAGAGCTTTTGAGAAAAATCTTGTAAATTTTGTTTATGCAGATGAAACACGTCCGTTGCTACAGGGTTTACGGCTTACAGCTTTTGAATTAGAAAAGAATGGAATTCCTTTTAAAGTTTTATCCGATTCGAGTGCAGCGTTTCTAATGCAGCAGCATAAAGTCGATCTGGTTATCGTAGGTGCTGATAGAATTGCTATTAATGGCGATACGGCAAATAAAATCGGGACATACAATTTAGCTGTTCTTTGTAATCATCATGATATCCCGTTTTATGTAGCAGCACCAACCACAACAATAGATAGAACAATTCCATCCGGCCAGGAAATTGTAATTGAAGAAAGAAAAAATATAGAATTAACAAAAATTAACGGGCAAAACATTGCACCGGATAGTTATAAAGCTTTCACACCTGCTTTTGATGTTACTCCTTCTCATTTAATTACCGGTATAATCACTGAAGATCAAGTTTATTTTTTCCCTTATAATTTTATTCAATGAGTGAAATAATAAAGACGGAAGCTATAGTTTTAAGCAAGCTAAACTATGGTGATTCAAGTAATATTGTATCGCTGTTTACTAAAAGTCATGGGAGACTATCCGCAATTATAAAAGGGGGAAGAAGTCCAAAATCCAAAATTAGTTTTATGACCGATCTTTTAAACCATTTGCAAATTATTTTATATAAAAAAGATACACGCGAAGTTCAAATATTATCAAGTGCCGATATTATTTCACATTATTCAAAAATAAAAGAAAACCTCGAAAAACTTAAATATTCATATGCTATTCTTGAACTTGTAAAAAAACTGATACCGGAACACGAAGTAAATGAAAGACTATTTAACGGTTTAAATAGAATTTTTTCTTTATTTGAAAACCCTGACGAACATCTAAAAATATTATTCGGCAGGTTTTTTATGTTTTTTTTAACTGAATTGGGGTATGAAATCCAGATTCAAAAGTGTGTATCTTGCGGAAAATCAAACTTAAATGGTATGGATTTGTCATACAATTTCGAATTAGGTATTTTATGTGATACTTGTAAGAAGGATTATAATGAGTCCTTTCAAATTAATTCGGAACTTTTTAATTATTTACAGTGTCTAAAGCAAAATAAAAAGATAATTAATGTTAATGAAATGATTTACGATAAAGCGATTGTATTCATGCAGTCGTATCTAAAGCATCATATTACGGATTTCAACGGATTCAAATCTTTTCAATTATTTAAAGAGGTTTAGACAAAAAATTTTTACCAATGCAGTAATTGCAGGATTGAAAAAACTTTTAATATATAACGGAGGAAAACAATATGAAGACTAAAGGATTAATTGGTGCCATTGCTTTAATTGTAGTGGGCATTATTTTCGGGGCACTGCTTGTGTCAGGTTTTGGTTTGGTAAGACCCGGTATGGCGGATATAAATTTAGGAGCCTCAACACCGCCTGTTAATTTAGATGCAGACGCCACTTCTTTTAGTAAAGCATTTATTGAAGTAGCACAAAAAGTTACACCCGCCATTGTTCAAATAAATGTTATTTCGGAAAATAAAGATAATCCTCACCAGGATTTTTTCTTTTTCCCATTTAAAGATATGCCCCAAGAAGAAAGAGGTTCAGGAAGCGGAATTATAATTTCAAAAGATGGTTATATTGTTACGAACAATCACGTTGTTGAAAACGCAACTTCTGTAAAAGTTGGATTATTTGATAAAAGAGTATTCGATGCAAAAGTTATTGGTACGGATCCTTTAACTGATTTAGCTGTTATCAAAATTGATGCAAATGATCTGCCTACTGCTTATTTAGGTGATTCTGATAATTTAAAAGTAGGGCAATGGGTAATGGCTATTGGAAATCCTTTGTCATTAGCTTCAACAGTTACTGCCGGAATTGTTAGTGCTATGGGAAGAGGAAGACTAGGTTTGATAAACAACCGTTATGGTGTTGAAGATTTCATACAAACTGATGCTGCCATCAATCCCGGGAACAGCGGGGGGGCTTTAGTTGATTTATCGGGTGCAGTTATTGGTGTCAATTCTGCAATTGCTGCCGGAAGAACAGGTACATATATTGGATATGGATTTGCAATTCCAATCAATTTAGTAAAATCTGTGGCAAAAGATCTAATTGCTCACGGAAAAATTAACAGAGGATATATCGGTGTCAGTATTGGTGATATTGATTACACAACTGCTAAATCTTTAGGGCTTGATAAACCTAAAGGTGTTATTATACAGGGTGTATTGCCTGATGGAGCCGCTGCTAAAGCTGATATTAAACAGGGTGACGTAATTTTAAAAATTGATGGTAAAGAAGTTAACCAGACCAATGAACTGCAAAGTTACATAGCAAGCAGGTCTGCCGGAACATCTGTTGATTTAACAATTTATCGTGATGGTAAAACAATTGACAGGAAGGTAACATTAAAACCTAGAGAAGAAGAATCAAAAGCCGAACCGACTTCAGATAAAACTGAAGAGAAGAGTGAATCTAAATCAGAAAATTCCTCGGCTACTTTTGATGATTTAGGATTAACTGTAAGAAATCTTACGGCTCAGGAAAAATCGGATTTTAAGGTTGATAATGGAGTTATGATTACAGATGTTAAACCTTTTAGTGAAGCGGAAGATCAGCAGTTGTTTAAAAACACCATTATTGTTCAAGCAGATAAGCAGCCGGTAAAGGATGTTAAAGACTTAAAAGAAATAATAAAAGATAAAAAAGGATCGGCTGTTTTGCTGAAAATGCAGGATAATAAAGGAAACAGCTTCTTTAAAGGTATTCAAGTACCGGGTAAATGATAAACTTTTCATAATAAACTTTATTAAAACGCCCGTTAATCGGGCGTTTTTTTTAAATAATTTGTTTTATGAGCAAGTTCGATTGTGGGCAGATAAAAATTTAGTCAATACTTTTTTATATTTGTAGCTTCATTAATGATGGATTAAAAATGATAAGATTCCTAACTGCTGGAGAATCCCACGGTAAAGCTGTGGTTGCTGTTCTGGAGGGATTCCCTTCAAATATTAAAATATCAAATGATTATATAAATTTTCATCTAAAACGGAGGCAAGCCGGGTACGGCAGAGGGTTAAGGATGAAAATTGAAACGGATACCGCAGAAATTTTCTCCGGGATTAGATTCCAAAAAACTCTCGGCTCACCAATTACTTTATTGATAAAAAATAAGGATTGGGAAAACTGGATCTCTAAAATGACTCCGGGCAGGAGAAAAGAAGTAATTGAAAAAATTACTATTCCAAGACCTGGGCATGCAGATCTCGTAGGAATATCAAAATATAATTTTAATGATATTCGCAATTCTATAGAAAGATCGAGTGCAAGAGAAACTGCCGCAAGAGTTGCGGCCGGATCAATTGCGAGAAAATTTCTTGAAGAATTTGGAATTTATTTCGGAAGCTATGTTGAAAGCATTGGGGGGATATATTCGAAGAATAATTTTTTAGAAAAATTGTTCAATAATAACTTACCTAAGAATTTTAATGGCTGGAATCTTTCTGTTGAATCCGATAAAAGTGATGTAAGGGTACTTGATAAAGAACATGAAATAAGAATAATCAATAAAATAAAAGAAGCTAAAAAGAAAGGGGATACATTAGGCGGGACATTTATTACAGTAGCTACAGGTATTCCTGTCGGGCTCGGCAGCTTTGTTCATTACGATACAAAATTGGATGCGGAAATTGCCCAGTCAATTATGTCTATAAATGCTGTAAAAGCCGTTGCAATCGGTTCAGGGTTCGATTCGGCGGAAAAGTTTGGTTCCGAATCTCATGATGAAATAATAAAAACAAAAAATAATTTTTCCCGTAAAACAAATCGTGCAGGTGGAATTGAAGGAGGAATTTCTACAGGATTACCGATTATTGTACGCGGCGCTATGAAGCCGATAGCTACTTTAATGAGCCCTATTGAAAGTGTAGATCTCAAAACCATGAAAATTGTTGATGCAAGGCGAGAACGGAGTGATTTTGTAGCAGTACCTGCGTGTGCAGTTATAGCCGAATCTATGCTTGCCTGGTCAATTGCAAAATATTTCTTGTTAAAATTCGGCGGCGATTCAATCGAAGAAACGAAAGATAATTTTAAGAGTTATACTTCAAAATTAACTAAGAGAATTATCAAAAATTTTAAAAGTTAAAATCCAACTGTTAAATTGCTAAATTGTTATATTGTTGGAGAAGCATTTCTTCTTTTAGCAATAAAACAATATCACAATAGAACCAAAAAACAATAAATAATGATAGTTATCAAAAAATTTGTCTTTAATCCATTTTCGGAAAATACTTATGTCGTTTGGGATGAAAAGACGCATGAAGGGATGGTTGTTGATCCCGGGTGTCTCGATTCAGAAGAAGAAAAAGAACTTGAAGATTTTATTGCCAATAGAAATATTGTAGTAAAATATTTAATTGTAACTCATTGCCATATTGATCATATCCTGGGATGTAAATTCGTCAAAGACAAATATTTACCGCTATATATATTTCCCAAAGATGATCTTCCATTATTGGAAAATGCAGATAAACAGGCTGCTGCATTTGGACTAGAAATAGAAACACCTCCTTTGCCGGATGATTATTTAACTGAGAATTCTAAAATCAATTTAGGAAATTCCACTGTAAAAATATTATCAACACCGGGACATTCTCCGGGTGAGCATTGTCTTTATTTTGAGAATGAAAAATTCTGTATCACCGGCGATGTGTTATTTCAAAAAAGTATTGGCAGAACAGATTTATGGGGCGGGGATCACTCCATCTTAATAAATTCAATTAAAAATAAACTTTTAATTCTGCCTGATGAAGTTATAATTTATCCGGGTCATGGAGAAAATAGTAAAATTGGTGTAGAAAAAAGTGAAAACCCTTTTTTAATGCAATTAGATAATTAATCCTGAAATCCCATCAATTTAATCTCTCATTCTCAAACATCCATTTTCCCAAAACTTCTTACACCTCCATTACATTATTTTAAAATATTATTTTATTTAAAATGAATACCACTACCTTTTATCAATTATAAGTTTTATTTTTAAACAAAGAATGTAAGAGAAACTATTGATGATTTCAAAAAATACTTACGGCAAAAAGATCGCTTACTTTCTATTAAGCTATTTTGTAATCTGGATCGTTTTATTTGAATTTATTTTACCTTCAAACAATTTTCTTCCCAAACCTTCGATTGTACTGGATTCTTTTTCAGCATTATGGATAGACTATCATCTTTTTAGGAATTTTATTTCTTCGGTTGCTTCAATTTATGTCTCAATTATTGCTGCTTATTATTTTTTAAGAATTTTAAATAAAAGCCTTATAAATGAAAAAAAAGGATTCCGGAATTTTATATTTTCTATTGAATGGTTTTCGAAATATGTTCCCGGAATTGTTTTGGGATTTTTATTAGTCTATTGGTTCCCGCATTCAGAATATGTAAAATATCTTTTCATTTTCATTGTTATTTTTAACACTCTTTTTCTAAAACATATGGATTTAGCTTTGAGAGTAAAACAAGAATATATAGATTCAGCATTATCATTAGGTGCAAGCAATTCAATAATTGCAAATAAAGTGATCTGGAAATCTTTTCAACCAGATTTAATGAATCATATTTATAACTCTCATATATACTTTTGGGCTATGTTGATAATTTTTGAATTTGCCAATAATGGAAAAGGATTCGGTTATATTTTTAGAAGTGCACTTGAGTTTAAAGACTTATCGGCTTTGATTGCTATGATTTTGTTAACCGGGAT
>Ga0315555_1002788_pt1 | contig 12209 bp, 9 predicted proteins | sample SalMarSW160380MG_FD_202113 | JGI IMG/M metagenome (GOLD analysis project Ga0315555, IMG submission 202113) | Salt marsh sediment microbial communities from the Plum Island Ecosystem LTER, Massachusetts, United States - Salt Marsh Sediment SW1603-80 ...
GATGTGGCTGTGCGATATTCTTAGCTGGTATGATGATTTTAATCAGGTAAGGAATAATTTTTTCACAGAGCGCGGGTTGATTGGCAAGGGCAGCCGGCAATCAATGCCCGCCAGCACAGGGATTGGGCTGTACCCGGCTGATGGAGGTAAGTGTGCAATGGACCTGACGGCTGTACTGGAACCGGCGGATTCAATTCAGTTCCTTGGCGCGGTGGGCAAACAGCAGTGTGCGCTGGAATACGGCTCGGCCTTTTCGCGGGCTTCTCGCTGCATTACACCGGCTGGTGAAACGGTTTTTGTCTCCGGAACAGCCTCTATCGATGCCAGCGGTGCTACGACAAATGTCGGTGACGCCTTGGGCCAGATTAACACGACCATAGATAATGTTCGTGCCGTCCTGCGGGATATGAATGCAGCCGATGGGGATGTTGTGCAGGTCGTGGCTTACTGTAAGACAACCGATGTCGAGAAGGTATTCAATAGCTTGAAGAGTAAATACCCCTGGCCTTGGGTGACGGTTATTTGCGATATCTGTCGTCCTGATCTGCTGTTTGAGATTGAAGCTGCTGCCATGCCCGGAAAGAGTAAAAAGGTATAAGGTACAGGGTATTTAAGCTTTATTCTCTTGTTTTTTGCGCATCTTTTTTAAGTAAACCTGGAGCACCGTAATATCAGCGGGTGTTACACCACTTATTCGAGAAGCCTGAGCAAGCGTGCTTGGTTTGAAGATTGACAGCTTTTCCTTTGCCTCTGCTCGAAGGTGCTCAATCCTGTGATATTCTAAATCCAACGGGATATGCTTGTTCTCCAAAGCCCTGAAATTTGCCGCCAGACGCTCTTGTTTGGATAAATAACCTTCGTATTTGGCGTCAATTATCACAGCCTGCGACACATCGTCTCCGGAGCACATATCCTGTAACTTGTTATCACAGATTTGAGACACAAGGAACGGCATACGAGATGCAAGAGTATTATTCGGCTGGCGAAGATGCTCCCATAAACTAATGCCCTGGGAACGTGTATCTTGTAAGTAGCTCCGAAGTTTAGCGATGGCATTTAGCTTATTTTGGAACTTTGTCCATCGCTTTTGGTCCACGAGCCCGACTTTTTTTCCTGTCTGTGTTAATCGTCGGTCGGCATTATCAGCCCTTAAGGATAACCGATACTCAGCTCGCGAAGTGAACATCCGGTAAGGTTCGTCAATCCCTTTCGTCAGCAGATCATCTATCAGCACTCCGATATATGCCTGGTCTCTGCCGAGAACAATCGGCTCGGTGCCCTGCATTTTTCGGATTGCGTTAATGCCTGCCATAATCCCCTGGCCGGCGGCCTCTTCGTATCCACTCGTACCGTTTATCTGTCCTGCAAGAAACAGCCCTGATGTCATTTTGGTCTCCAGATTGGGCTTAAGCTGAATCGGCGGACAATAATCGTACTCAATTGCATAGGCATAATAGACAATCCGGGCGTTTTCTGTACCCGGCAGAAGTTTAAGCATCTGCTCTTGAACATCTTTCGGCATAGAGGTAAAAATTCCGTTGCAGTAAATCGTTTGTATACTTTCCTGCTCCGGCTCCAGAAAGATTCGATGTTGTTTCTTGTCCGCAAACCGGACAATTTTAGCTTCGATGCTCGGGCAGTAGCGCGGGTCGGCGCCTGTTATTTGACCCGAAGAAAGAGGAGCACGATGCAGATTATTCCGAAGCAGCTCATGTATCTTTTCATTGGTATATGTTATCCAGCACGGTATCTGCGGCCGTTCTATTTTTCCAGTCATAAATGAAAACGGTACAGGTGGGTTATCTCCGGGCTGTACCTGTAATTTATCCACGTCAACGGTACCGGCATCTAATCTTGGCGTCGTGTCTGTGGACATCCGACCGAGTTGAAGTCCTAAATGCTTCAGACTCTGAGAAAGTTCTACACTTGGTGGCTCGTCAAATCTGCCCCCGGCCCATCGTTCGCTGCCGATATACATCATCCCGCCAAGGAATGTACCCGTCGTTACAATAACAGCCTCTGAGGAGTATACTGAGCCGTCCTTGCAGGCTACTGCTTTTACTTTGTCGTTTTCGGTTATTATCTCTGTTGCTATAGTCTCGATGATGGTCAAATTGCAAGTTGCCTCAAGCGCCACCCGCATAAAATCCTGATACTTCTGCCTGTCGGCCTGGGCTCGTGGCGACTGGACGGCAGGGCCCTTTGAGCGATTCAGCATTCGAAACTGGATACCTGTTGCGTCTATCGCCAGACCCATCAGTCCGCCCAGTGCATCGACCTCGCGTACGATTTGTCCTTTCGCAAGCCCGCCGATGGCCGGATTGCAGCTCATTTTGGCTATTGTGTCGCGGCTGTGTGTTATAAGGGCTGTTTTGGCACCAATTTTTGCAGCGGCGTGGGCGGCCTCGACGCCGGCGTGACCTCCACCTATAACAATGCAATCAAAATCGTTTGTTTTCGTTCTGTCAGACATATTTAGTCAGTATAGCTTTTTGAACTTTCTAATCAAGTCTTGACAATTGATATCATTTCTCTAATAATATAGGTGGTTTATATTGCAGAATTCGATAAGTTCAGGTTCTTATACAGAACCATATAATAAATAGTTATTCCCCGAGATGTCAGGAGAATGAATGGAAATAGCACATTCAGTCAATGGAGTACCTATACGACTTACCTATGAAAGATGGTATCATATTACTGAGAACCATGATGATTTGGCAAGCTATTTTTATGATGTACTTGAAACTATCCAAAAGCCGGATTTTGTTATTCGCGGAAATATAGGTCCTCTAAAGGCGACAAGGAACATTGGAAAGAAGAAGTGGCTTATCGTAATTTATAAAGAAGTATCAAAACGTGATGGATTTGTTATCACAGCATATTTTCTGGATACGAAACCAAAAGGAAAAGTTATATGGCGACAATAACTACAAAAAAGACAGAAGATTTCATTGAAAAATGTATGGCAATCGCTTCTGACATGGTGAAACTTCCGTCCCACCATGTATGGATGGACTACGACAAAGAGGCTGACGTATTATATATGAGCTTTCGCAAACCTCAAAAAGCGACAAAAACGATAGAAGCGGACGAAGATATCTTGATAAGAAAAGATGGAAAAGAAATCATCGGCCTGACAATCATGAATGCAAGTAATAGGTAAATGTTTAAAGCCCATTGCTTAACCTTTATAAACATATACAGACGACTTAGCAAAGCAGCAATTCTATATTTGGTTAAAATATATCTAAATTGTGTCTTATACAGAAACCATATAGGCAATAGTTACAAAAGAACAAATGGGAGAGACAAATGACCATTGACAATTGGATAATGATAATATCGGCTATTATTGTTGCCTTTGGCTGGTTCGTTACAGGTTACTTGAACAGGAATCAGGATATCGCTCAAAGAAGACTTGAATACTGGCTAATGTCCCTGAAATCATTCTTGCCGGTTTGGTGGTCCATTCAAAGAGCTGGTGCACTCAGTGATGAAATTTCTTTGTCAATGCTTGGGGAGGCTAGAGCCAATTTTCAGCTATACGGATACAAGTATGAAATAGACAAAATGGAAAAGTTTATAACGGCTGTTGAGAAAAAGAAAGTGGATGAAGCAAATGCATCTCTCTATGAGTTAATTCAACTTTTAAGGTCGAGCGTCAGAAAGGAATTAAAGATAAAACCGTATGTGCTTTGAGAGCTTGAGATTGAAGACAATCCGCTCCACCGAGGGTGGAAAAATTCGAAGCACTAATTCCGAAATACTAAACAAATTCGAAATTCAAATGACCAAATGACTGAAACAGCCGTTTTTTACATTGGGATTTTGGTAATTAGTGCTTGTTTAGGATTTAGAGATTAGGATTTAGAATTTAGAATTTTTTATCTACTTTGTGTCTTTGTGGCACAGCGCAACCGCTGATGCGATTGCAAAATTCGCGGTATGTGTGATACTAACGCTTATATGCTTAACCTCAAGTCCGTCGGCGATTTTTTTGACCTCTCCGCATAAAGTAACCTCCGGCTGACCGGCAGCATTGTTTATTACCTCGATGTCGGTCCAGGCAATCTTGCCTCGCCAGCCTGTACCCATCAGTTTCATAATAGCTTCCTTCGCGGCGAAGCGCCCAGCCAGTTTCTCCACCTTGTCCTTGTTTGAATCGGCATAGGCCTGTTCAGCGGCAGTAAATACCCTGTCGATAAAACGTTGGCCGTGACGTTTCATCATCTCTTCTATTCGCGGACAATCTACGAGGTCGATACCATGTGCTATAATTTCCATCGGTCAATCCTATCAGACTTAAGACTCAAGGCTTAATTATCTTGTTTGTTGTTTGTTTCTCATCTTGTGAATTTCCTGCAGGCAGAACTCTGTAAATTCGTCGTTAATTTCACTTTCTGCCTGCCGGCGAAGGCTGCCCAGAACTTTGTCTTGAGCCTGCTTCAGACGGTCGGAAGCAATTTTGGCCTTAACTTTCCTCTGTACTTTCTCAAACGGTTGATAACTCTTTGGGAGTTTTTCTTCCAGCTTCATAATAAAGATATGTTCTTGTCCGGCTGCCTCAATGGGGCCTGAAATACCGCCGGGCTCAAGCTGTTCGGCTTCGTCGGCAAGAATCTTGTATTTTAGACTCTCCGGCTGGACCGGCTGGCTGTGCGCTGCAAATGATACGGCCGGGTGTTCTTTTGCTACTATAGGGAAATCCTTGCCCGCTTTTATTTGCTTAAGCAATTCGTCAGCCAGTTTTCTTGCCTGTTCGACTTGGCTATGATTGGGGTCTGTTACCTGTAACTTTGCCGGTTCGATATCAATTAGTTGAAACTTTATCGCCGGTGGAATAACGAAAGAATCCTCTTTCATCCGGTTGTAACAGTCCAGCAGCTCGCTGTAAGTGATTGGAGCAGTCTTAGGCAATAGCGTAGTTAAGTAATATTCTGTAAGAATCATCTTTTTCTGGTATTCCTTAAAGCCCGCCCAGTCCATTCCCCTTTGCTTGAGGACCTCTTCGGCCTTGGCATAATCGCCATCTAATTCCATAATTAATTTTCTTACCTCGGCTTCTGCCGGTTTTTCCAGGAATTTGTCGACATCTTCTCTTGTGTTCTTTTTTGCCTGTTGATAAAGAAGAGCATTTAATATCCTAATAGTGATAGTTTCTTTAAGCTGTGGCTCAACCTGCCGTTTGAATAGTTCATAATCGCTGCTTTGCGGAATAGAGAAGTAACTGTCCATTACGTCCATCACTATCTCTTTGCTGGTTATAGTCTCGCCGGCTATAGTCAGGGAGAGACCGTCGGCGGTTTTTTGAAGGCTCGCTTTGTGTGTTGATTTTACTATAGAGTCTGGTTTGCTGCCGTTCTGACAGCCGTATAAGAATAATGCTAACACTGTTAATAAAGCAAAGTTACGCACAATATAATCTCCAATTTGGCTATTCAAAACCAAACAATATCTGTATTTACTGTGCCAATAATAAACTCTTGAGCCGAAAATTACAATATAAACTACAAAGATTAGATAAGGTTAAATACGTTAGGAAATCTTGTAGGATTCATAACCGTCATAGTTTGAGTATTTTTGAAGGCCGGTGTTTGCTAATGATGAATCTGGAAATCGTCTAACAGGATCTTGTCGATGTTTGCGCCCTCGAAGATGAGCTTGAAGTTATCGAGGACGTCTGACTCAAGGCTGGTTCCCCTCATATCCCAGCCGACGCGAGCCTCTATTGCCCGGAACTCGACATCTCTCCACTGGTTCTTCTGAAGTCCGCTGATTCTGTAACGGCAGTTGTCCTTATGTTTTTTCGACCAGACCATAACTGTGGCCTCGCTGGCATCGCAGAGTGGTTTTAGCTTGAAGCTTATTATTGTTGAGTCTTTGACAGGTATGGAATAAGTATCCCATATCCATGCGCCTTTTGGACCAAATGAGTAGGCCTTCGAATCATTTACACCGCCTTCGCTGACATTGCCCCCTTTGAAACCTCCTGGGCCATCTTCGAAGCTTTGTGAAAGAACTACTTCGCCGGGTTCGGGCAAAAGTAGTCCCGGTGTCAACAGGGCACTTTTTGAAGGTGTTGCCTTTTTCTTGCCGGCTTTTGGCTTTCCGTAGACCGGGCCAATGTACTCTGTGGCGATAACGATATCATCGAACCAGACCTCCATAACTCGGCTTTCGGGGTGAGGGTCCTTGTTATGCCGGGCGGGCTGGTCGGTGTTGTAGAACAGCAGCCAGAAGCTGTTGATTTTGAGCTTGTCGGTGGTACGCCAGCGGAAGCCTGTGAACCTTCCGTATAATTCGCCGTCGACCCAGAAAACCTGCTCGCCGTCCGCCTTGTCAGGGCTGGAATTGGCCTTAAGCATTACTTCGATGCAATACCACCGGCCCGGCTGAATCTGTTCTTCTTTACCGATAAATACGGAGCCCCATTTGGTTTTCATTTCGTGCCAATAGGTGTAAAAGTTCCATATACCCGGCGGCGGATATTTGCCCCAGCTTCCGGTGGGCTCGATTCCGGTTGAGAACTTGGCGTCGCCCGGCGGTGTTTCGCCGGCACCTCCCTTGGGCCAGGGTGTCGGCGTGCGGTCCGCGACAAGATGCACAAAGTGGTGGACGTAACCGGTTTTCTCGTGGAACTTGACATAGAAGCGGGCATACATAGTATCGACACCCCTTGTGTGAGTGAATATGTGTCCGTTTTTTGATATGTGAATCGACCTGCTGCCTGGTGAATCGGCGTGGATGTCTTCTGAAAGTGTAATGTTTTCCTTCTTTGATATGCTGCCCCAGCGTGCCCCGATATCTTCTGTTGTACCTGTCTCGAAATCATCAACGAAAAGGACCCGTGGGTCGCGTTCGATACCTTCATCGCAGGGGTAAAGCGAGGCAAGGCCTCTATTTGTTGATTTTTTGCTTTTCAGGTATTTGTCAAAGAAATCGTCTACCATTTTGTCGACCTCTGGACTGTTAAATCCGCCGTGCCCGGCTCCTTTGACCGTATGAAACTGAACCTGCACGCCTGCCTTTTTCAGAGCTTCGAAGAGAAGCTGACTCTGGTTATGTGGAACTGTATGGTCCTGGTCGCCGTGCACAATTAGAAACGGTGGGTCGTCCTTTGTGATGTATGTAATAGGATTTGCACGTTGGCATGCATCTTTGTTTTGCTGAACAGGACCGCCGATTAGCTTCGACTCGGGCGAATCGTCAGCGTCGTGTTTAATGCTGCTTGGAAAATTGCTTATCTTGGTAAAGTCGGTCGGGCCAAAATAGTCACACACTGCCTGCACACGGCTTGAAACACTAAGGTCCCGGCCTTTGTCGAATTCTTTCACATTGCCTGTCGTGCCCAGTAATGCAACAAGGTGTCCGCCGGCGGACGAGCCCCATACTCCGATACGATTTGGGTCAAGGCCGTACTGGTTCGAGTTCGCGCGCAGCCAGCGAACAGCAGCTTTGCAGTCTTCAATCTGTGCTGGGAAAATCGCGTGCTGGCTCAGCCGGTAGTTGATACTTGCGACGGCGTAACCTTTGCGCAGGAATCGGAGGGCCGGGCAGTTATTCTTATTGCCGGCCCACCACGCTCCGCCGTGTACCCATATAATCAGGGGAAGTCTGTCGGTTGTTTGTTCTTTTTTGTCGGTTTTCTTAGGTAAATACAAATCGAGCTTGTTGCGCTCATGGCCTTCAGGGACATACTCTAAATCCCGCAGAATACGGGCGTCTGGATTCGAACGCCTGGCGATGGCCTTGGGCTTGTCGTCATTGACCTTTTTTTCACTGGCATTGACCTGGCCGTGGTTTGCTGTGAGGATAAATATAACGGAGAGAAAAATAATAAGCTTCTTAGGTCTGTAGCATATACTGCGAGTTTCTGCAGCCATATTTATTCTTCCTTCGTAATACTACGTCCGTGAGGGCGTAGTAGTTTACTTGTAAAATGTGATTACAAAGAAGTATAACATCTGAAGCTGATTTTGTCAACTACCACGCTGGCTGGGAGCAGTGGCGACCGCGGTAAATTTATACTGCATGTTGTGTTATGATAGCCGGTTGACAAAAAAGACTCAATATAGTTGAATTTTTAGGATTGATATGATAATGTTATGCAGGAAAGTGCCGGCGTATAGCTGAGCTGATATCGAATGGTAAATTCCAATCGAATTTTGCGTAGATAATATGGAGGTATAATTATGTTTGGACAAGTTTGCGAGCGAATAATGAATCAGGTGGAAGGTTTTATTTTGGTATTACCTTTGCTGGCAATGGTTTCCTGCACGGGTGTTAATCTTCCCAAAATTGTTGATATGCCAACCGTGGATGAGCTGCCTGATGTCAAGGAGCTGCCCGACCCATTCCTGATGAATAATGGGAAGCGCGTTAAGACAAGGGCGGACTGGAAAAAGCGTCGTGAGGAAATTAAAGCGATGATGCTGTACTACCAGTATGGACACATGCCGCCGGTGCCAAAAAATGTTACTGCTAAAGAATTATCATCCGAGTCTATTTATGATGGAGGTGCCACAAAGAAACACATTCTCCTTTCTATGGGACCCGGCAAAAAGGTGAAAGTCAATGTCGGTATCATCATTCCAAAAGGCAAGGGGCCATTTCCTGTCATTCTCAAGAATGACAGCGATATTTTTAAAGTACCCATAGCAGAGGAAATCGTTAAGCGTGGATATATTGTAGCAGACTATAACCGCACCGACCTGGACCCGGACCGGAAAGCCGCCGTAGGGCCGGCCCAGCAGGCTTATCCGGATTATGACTGGGCGACGCTGGCCGTGTGGGCCTGGGGAGGTATGCGCGTTATAGATTATCTTGAGACCCTGGATGTGGTCGATAAGAGGAGAATTGTTTTTACAGGCCATTCGCGTGGCGGCAAGACGGCGCTGCTGGCTGGTGCTCTTGACGAAAGGATTGCTATTGTTGCACCAAACGGTTCAGGCTGCGGTGGTGCCGGCTGTTATCGGTTTGAGGGTGAAAATCCGGAGTCGTTGGAGCAGATAACGAATCCGAGAAGATTTTCATATTGGTTTCATCCGCGTTTTAGAGATTTTGCCGACAAAGAGACTAAACTGCCGTTCGACCAGCATTTTCTAAAAGCGCTCGTTGCTCCGCGAGCGTTGATTTCCGTTGATGCACTCGGCGATTTATGGGCTAATCCTTATGGCACACAACAATCCCACCGTGGGGCGCAGCCGGTATTCGACTTTTTAGGTGCCGGTGACAAGATTGGTCTCTATTATCGTATGGGCGGCCACGCTCAAAACGAAGACGATTGGCGTACATTGGTTGACTTTGCTGACAAGATATTTTTCGGAAAAACGCCTGCCAGCGGTAAAAGTTTTGACAAGTTACCTTTCGCAGATGCCCCAAAACCTTTTACCTGGTCGACGCCAAAGAGTAAATAATAACCGGATTTTAAATTACCGTCAGGGCTTTCCAATGTAAGGAGGTCATAAACGATGTCTAATAAAGGCAGGGTTAAGGTTGGCATCATCGGCTCACGATTTGAGGCCGATATCCACGCTGAATCTTTCCGGATTATGCCTGATGAGGCCGAAGTTGTTGCTGTTGCCTCTCCCACACCGGGCAATGCAGAGAAACTGGCAAAAAAATATGATATTCCTCAATTTTTTACAGACTATAAAAAGATGCTGGCCGAAGATGATATAGAGATGGTCACAATTACTGCACCGAACTACCTGCACGCGCAAATGACTATCGATATCGCTAACGCGGGTAAGCACGTGGTCTGCGAAAAACCCTTATGTATGACACTTGAAGAAGCGGACCTGATGATTGAGACCTGCAAACGAAAGGGCGTGCTGCTTATGTATGCCGAGGAGTTATTTTTCACGCCCAAGTATGTCAAGGCCAAGGAAATGGCCGACCAGGGCGCTTTTGGCAAGGTCTATATGGTCAAGCAAAGCGAGAAGCACTTTGGGCCGCACGCACCGTGGTTCTGGGATGTAAATCTATCAGGCGGCGGCGTTTTTATGGATATGGGATGTCACGGCATCGCTTTCTGTTACTGGTTTCTGGGCCGACCTGATATTAAAAATGTCTACTGCCAAATGGCTACGAATGTACACGCTGATAAGACCAAAGGCGAAGACAACTCAATTTGTATTATCGAGTTTGCCAACGGTGCTGTCGGTTTAATTGAGGATAGTTGGGCCCGACGCGGCGGTATGGAGGACCGGATTGAGGTTTACGGCGAAGGCGGTGTTACTTACGCAGACCTGCATATGGGCAATGCACTGCCGACCTATAGTGAGTATGGTTATGGCTATGCTGTGGAAAAAGCAACTACAACCAAAGGATGGACCTGGCCTGTTTATGAAGAGTTGTGGAATTACGGCTTTCCGCAGGAGATGTATCATTTTGCCCGATGCGTACGTGGCAAGGAAGAACCGCAGGCTGCAGGAGAGGATGGCCGAATTGTTCAGGAAGTGCTCTATGCCGGCTACAAATCTGCAGGAGCGGGCCGTAAAATTGAATTACCATTTCAGCCAAAGGGAATAAAAAAACCAATTGACCTATGGTTAAAACCGAAAGTATAAGAGGGTAAGTGTCACTATGAAACGAAGGATTATAACCATCGTAATATTCGCTTCAGTTCTCATATTAACAACCGTATGTCATGCTGCAAGCATCGTTGAATTAAGTCCACATGTTTCAATTTGTCAGAATTCCACAAATGGTGTTTTTATTAAGAAAGATGGACGAGCACTTGTAGTCTATGGCGACCCTGGCCGAAATCTGAAAAAGGCGGACATGGTCTTTTTTACACATAACCGGCGGGATGTAGTCTGGTCAGGTCGGGAGCTGGTCGACAATGGTGCTGATTCTATCGTCCCGGCTAAAGAAGCAGACAGCTTTTCGAATGCTGAAGATTTTTGGACATCTTTTATTAAAGCCAGATTCCATGATTCTCATCAGCAAACCACTAAAGTCCCCATCAAGCCTTTAAGAGTGGGCCGCAAGGTGGGTGAAGGGGACACTATCAATTGGCAGGATTTGGAAGTAAAAGTTTTAGATACGCCGGGATATACCAGAGGTGCGGTTTCTTATTTCATAAATGTTGATGATATCAAGTATGGCTTTGTCGGTGATATTATCTTTGGAGATGGGCAGCTATTCGATTTGTACAGTCTGCAGGATGCTGTCGACGATGCAAAGATTGGAGGTTATCACGGGTACGCCGGCAGGCTTGGTGAACTGATAAAAAGTTTGCGTAAAGTAAGCAATCGGGAGCCTGATATTCTGGTCCCGGCTCGCGGGCCTGTTATTAGAAATCCAAAGGCCGCTATTGAACGTTTGATTGAGACACTGCAGGCAGCTTACAAAAACTATTTATCTATTAATGCCGGTCACTGGTATTTCAAAGACAACTATGAGGTCCTTGCCGCAAGAGTACTGGAACCGGATGATAAAGTTGATTGGGCCCCTTACGCGGAAACCATCAGGAAGAAACCGCCGGACTGGATTGTTCCGATTCATAATTCAAGGCTTGTATTATCAGAGGATGGAGCCGGTTTTCTTATCGACTGCGGCTCACGAGCTATTATTGATGAAATTATTAAGTTAAGAGATAGCGGAAAACTGACAAAACTCGAAGGTCTGTTCATAACGCATTATCATGATGACCACACAAATGAGGTTAACGCACTTCTTCGCCGATTTAAGTGCCCGGTATATGCCTGTCAGGATTCAAAGGATATTTTTGAAAATCCGGGAGCCTATCGTTTGCCTTGTTTGACTTCACAAGGGGTGCCAAATCTGATAGTTGTTCCCGACGGTCATAAAATGCGGTGGAAAGAATTCAATTTGACTTTCTACTATTTTCCGGGTCAGACTTTATATCACGATGCCCTGCTGGTCGAAAAGGATGATGGTGAAAAGATATTTTTTATTGGAGATTCTTTCACACCATCCGGTATCGATGATTATTGTCTGCAAAATCGTAATCTTCTCCATAAGGGCATGGGATATTTCTATTGTCTGGCTCATTTACAAAAAATGCGTCCGGACTATCTGCTTATCAATCAGCATGTCGTCGAACCTTTCCGCTACAGTCAAGAGCAGATCCGGCACATGATAGCAAAGCTTCAAAAACGCAAGCGAATATTGTCAAAACTGTTTCCATGGGATGAGCCGAATTACGGAATTGATGAACGATGGGCCAGGATATATCC